>OKJO01000001.1_pt1 | contig 286297 bp, 264 predicted proteins | sample 1611741 | NCBI WGS metagenome assembly OKJO01 (sample SAMN04436766, study PRJEB24849) | human gut metagenome | biome: human gut; feature: NICU; material: stool | host: Homo sapiens | place: USA: Saint Louis, MO | collected 2011-05-02 | reverse complement strand
TGAATATTAATGCCCCATCCGGACGACCAAGCCCAAACATGCCGGGCTGCATGACTTCGTCGCTCGCTGTTCCTATGTTTTTTGTTGCGGCAGTTCCTAAACTGCTCTTGTCGGCTTTTTTGTTCAACTCAGTGATAAAACTATTCCATGCTGGTCCGTTCCACTCACTACCGTCTGGAAGCTTAACTGTAACGTTGCCAGTCCCGCTGAATATGCTTTGCCAGTTCTGCTTGTCATAGTTCAGGCCGCGCATGGCTTCTGCACTTTGTGCCACCAGCGCAGCAGTAACAAGGTTCATCGCAACGCGCGGCACGGCATACCATGCAGCGCCGCCCTGCGTTGGTCCGGTATAGTTACTGACCAGCGTCAGGGAGGTATTGCTGTTCACCGTTTTGATAGCGAGCGTGTAAGGGATGCCGCCAACCGTCACAACAATAAAATCGCCGACGGCAAGCTCGGTGGTAAAGGCGGTACCGCTGCCGGTTACCGCGGCTGAATTATTTGTCAGAGTCAGTATTCCTGCGGACATAGTTGCTCCTTTGAAGCAATAAAAAACCCCGCCGGAGCGAGGTTCAGCAAGTTAGAAGTCGTTAAACGTACATATCGGGAATGACCGGGAGTGAAATAGGCGTAACCCCGGCGTTCGCCAGCTGCCTGTCTGCCCAGCCGACATACACTCCCCTTCCGACCCTGAGGGTCCCGTTCTGCATGACCAGCCCATAGTGGTAGTGATAAATGCGACCGCCACCGAAGCTGGGGACCCTCAGCCCAAAACGGCCAACGGGCACATATCCGCCACCGGGAACTGTCTGCGCCGTCGTGGAAGGCACAAAATTAACGCCAAGATAAACGAACGGGCGCCGCGCAGTTGAGAACGTGCACTGGCCCGCGGCGTTATAGATATTGAATCCGGAATTCGCGGCCACCGGAGAAACGCCACCAGCGAAGATGACCACATCAACGGTGCCGCTCATGGGCTGGTCTTCCGTGTTTGATCCATCATTCAGAAACAGCAGCCGGTTTCCGTCATAGTCCAGCGTGTAAGGGCTGTTCCACTTACAGCAGACCAGATATTTGCTGCGATCAAATCCTGCAATGGTCGGAGTAACCCAGCCGGACGTACCGACAGTTACCCTGGCTTTGTAGATGCAGTACCCGACCCTTGACGCCGTGGTGATCGCAGTAAAATCGGTGCTGTTCTGAACGAGAAGGCCAACGTTTGAGTTCTGGCTTACGGGCAGGATCTGCCAGAGTGTGCCGGAGAACGCCACGCGCTGCGGATTGGGAAATCCGGGGTTTGAATTCCCGCTCCAGTTCTGCGTGACGTTCGCGCCGGAGATAGTGACGCTGTCCAGCTTGAATATCCCCTCGTCGCTGATTACCGTCTGAGTCGGTATGAAAATGACATTCGACCCGGCCACGTAACCCTCAACTGTCGCAGTATTCACGTTACCGATACCGCCGGATATCGCCCCGCCGTATGTCGGGCAACGTAATCCGGCGGTAATTTCCATCGGTTTACCACCATCATTGAGATCGATTAAAAGTCCTGAAGGCATAAATCACCATGAACCAACGACGATACGGCCACCGCCGGGGATGTTGACGGTAATACCGTTATTGTTGATAACGACCGTGTTATTGGTCCCGTTGAACGCAAAGTTACCGCTGTCTGCGTAGAGCTTGCCGTGGAATTCACAGTCGCCGTTCTTGTCGATGTTCCAGCCCCGAACTCCGGCTGCGAAGTTTGTCGAGCGGATATAACTGCCGATTTTCGCATTGGTGATACTGCCGTCCTGGATCATCGCGTCACGGATAAAGACCTGTCCGTTATAGACAAAGAAGGCGGCCTCATAGTTGCCGGGATCGCTTCCTGAGTAGATGCCGAACTGGTCAGCAGCGAATACAACCGTGGATTTGTAAGAACCACCAGAAGGCTCAATGGACATACCAAAGCCGGTGTTGTACTTCACGCCGTTACGGATAATGCCAAGGTTCAGGGTATATGAAGCCTTGCCTGTACCGTTGCTCGTCACCTCGGCGTTCATTTTCTGGTTATTCGGTATAGGCCTCAACCAGCAGCTCAAGGGCTCTGGCATCAAGCTGAGACATCACACCGATAGCATCAAGCTCGTCGGCCATCCGTTTAAACCAGTATTTCCCCTGCTTGTCGAAATGCTTCGGCGTTGGGGGTACCCCTGAAGGGGGTTTTGGTTCGTTCTCATTGAACGGGCGTTTAGATGGGTTACCCCTCACCAAACGTAGATGGGTCGGGGTTTTCGGTGGTCCAGACATAATCGAAAACTCCTATTAATCATCGAATGGGGGACCCCATAAAAAAGTTTTCTAACCTGCGACGATGTGAAAAGAGGTTAGGCGGCGGTCCTTTAGGGTGATTCCCCTGAGGTTTTTACCCACCCTCCCCCTTTCTCATTTCAAATGAGAAATGATGTCATTTGAGTCTCTCGACCGCTGTCTTCGCTCTGTGGCAGGGCTTGCAGAGGCTTTCGAGGTTGGACAGGTCATCGGTACCCCCATTTGCTTTGGCGATGATGTGGTCCACCGTCTCAGCGGGTGTATACCTTCCATTTCGCAGGCATTCCTGACAAAGGTGTTTATCTCTGCCGAGAACGATTGGGCGCAGCCTGTCCCACTTACTGCCATAGCCTCGCTGATGCCTGCTCTGTCCCCGCTGATGCTGCTGCCAGCCTTCGTTGATGTGTTTGGGACAATATCCTGAGCGATCTGTGGTTGTGCCGGGGCAGCCACGCTTGCGGCATGCTCTCGGTATTAACGCAGGCATCAGGCTAACCTCCACGCCCGGCGGCGTTCTGTACGTGGCGCTGAGTCAGGGTGACGCTCAACAGGCTCACCATCAGCATGATCCACCAGCGAGTAACACGGATAAACCACCGCGCCGCCATAGGCATCCCCGACTGCATAGTCGGCTGGCTTACTGCTGTCCCATCGAGAAAGGACTCGTTCAATATGCTGAGGCGGTACGCTGTAGCACACGCCGTGTATAAGGCGCGGCAGCGTGATGAAGTCAGACCGTGTCTTGTCAGCAACAATCAGACGTTCGGCTACCTGCATCTGATACTGTGGTGGTCGGCCAGTGCCCAGGTAAAAACTCACCAGCGATTCCGGGAAGCGGTTAAGCCAGCTCGTGACTGAAGTGAAGAACAAGTCCACTGGCATCGCATCATCTTCAACAACAACTACCCGGCAGGTTTGTTCTGCTGTCCACTCAAGCGCACGCCGATGATTCCAGTTCGCACCGTGGTTACCGTCATCAATAAGCAGATGGGCATCCAGCATCGCAGCGAGACGTTGTGCATGAACTATGCGAGAAACATGGCCGACCACCACAAACTTAATCTCTTCAGCCACCAGCGAATCTCCAATAAAAAAGCCGCACGATGGCGGCTACTGTCTGAATATCAGGGTGTTGCTCCGCTTTAACCCTGGTTAAGGTAAGCATTCAGCCCGTCAGTGGTGGGACACTGGCGCACTCTGTCGCGGGGGGATAGCTGATTACCTCCGATAAGGAAAATACCCATGAGCTCCATGTCAGAACTGGAAAAAGCAGTTGCAGATTTACAACGTGAATTAAAGATTGAAAAAGCCACCAATAAACTGGTTTTTTCTTTGATTATTGAAGCTGTTAACAAGCTGTCACCAAAACAGAATGTTGGGGACGTTCTGATGGATGTACTGAAGGAGGTTACACCGCCTGAAATTTCATCTGCCCCAGATGCTCACGAAGCGATTGAGAGAGTTGAGAAAATAATTCAGAAGAAGCAATCGCGTTCGTAACTTCCTGAATTAAATCGTCGGCGGCTCGGTGCTGAGCCGCATTCACAATCTGATCGATTACAGTTTTCGCGTGAGTTTCAGCGCGCTGCTTGTAACCTTCAAGAGTAAAGTCTGCTGTAATGTCTTCACGATAAGGTACAGTCAACATGTTTTTCTTATCGAGCTGTACTTTGACTTCACCGCCAATAGCCTCTACTGTTTTACAGTCCAGTCCCTCTGCTGAGGAGTAACCATTAATTTTGAAACTTACAGATTTTTGGGTCGGGAACTCAACCTCATACGAAATCATAAGACCTCCTGTTATTTATGGCGCCACCAGGCATTTTCTTTGCCGATGCCATCAGTTTTGAAAACGGTATGTACCAGAGGGCCGGTGACCAGCCTGTCAGCGAATGACTTCGCAACAATGCCGAACGCCAGCATGTCGCCCACCGCGGCGCCAGCCTGTTCTTTCTTCCAGAAACGATAACTCTCGATCCGGTAGTAAAGTCGGATGATGCCGTGAGCGAACGCCATAACATCAGCGCGGGTACCACCCAGCAGCCCAGCGTTTAGCATCACATCGTTGCGATGCTCTTCAATGAACTCCTGATAGATGCGCTCCGGATGATTCTGCTTTGCCCAGGTATCGGCGTAGGTCTTTGGTTCTGAACCGACATACACCTTTCCGGCTTCCATTTCTTCCCACGGCGCGCGAAGCATTTCGACATCGGTACCATCGGTACACCAGACGAACCGGTATTCAGGGTGTTCTCGCAGGTGCTGCCAGATGTGCAGCCAGCGACGGAAGTAGACATTCATCTTCACGTCAGGTACGAGATACAGCTCAACATCTGCCGGGGCCGCCAGTAATTCATCCACCAGCGCTATACGCCCACACTGGCGAAGCGAGGCCGCCCATTTAGCCAGCATGTCAGGCGAGGCCGCCATTTTCGTGCCGCGCTGCGGGTCAGGCTGACTGGTAAGCAGCGTTGTGATAACCACATCGCGCTGCTGGCGGTATTCAGCGTAACCAGTAAACCCGGCATCACGCCGTTCGTTGTGGATCTTCACGTTACGTTCCACCAGCGCCTGTCGATCGGGACGCGGTACCGAACGCTCTACGGCTTCATGCTCATCGAGAGAATGAATCAGCTTTTCTGAACCGACCACATCACCGTAAGCCCACGTCGTCAGGCCAGCGTTATGGATACGTAGCGCGAGGTCACTGTGTTCGTACATGCCGCGACCATAAACCGGATCGAATCCACCCACCTTCTCGATGGCGCTACGGTGGTAATAGAGCATCACTCCGCGCTGCCCGGTGTACGCCACATGCTGATCGTCACGGTAAAGCACCGAAAGGTCATTGAGCTTATTCTGGCCAGCAAGATCGAGGAACTGGTAAGCCAGGTGTGGCTCGGGTGATTCGATGTAAGGGAGGTGCCAGTTATCAGCGATAGGCCAGGCATCATCATCCCACAGAAAAAGATGCTCGCACCCGGCATCCATCATGGCTGACAGGCTGGCGTTCTTCGAAGCAACAATGCCGAGTGATGTTTCATGGCGAAGCAGCTGCACGCCGTGTGGCACTACCGCTGCAGGTTTTGAACCATCATCGACAACCACCACCAGCGCACCGGCCGGCAGGTGCATCATGTGCTGTGCAAGCGCTCGTTTCAAAACGTCGGCGCGCTGGTGTGTCGTTATTGCAATACCGATCCGCGATGAAATGATGCTGGCAGGCGCATACGGGACACCATCAATAGTGACCTGCATAATTTTCCTCTGGGAAGTTTATTAATTATCTTATTCGTAATAATGGATGGTCTGACGATAGCAATGGATGATGTTGATAGTTAATCACTAGGGAAGTAGAACAAATCTAAGTTAAACTACTGGTCTGATATGTATAAATTAATGATACATGTCATTATTTTTGCGAACCAAACTAACAATAAGGTCATTTATGAAAAAGCTAATTATGGTAGCTCTGGTTGCCGCAGCTGTTTCTGGCTGCGCTCAACAATCATTTTCAGTAAACAAAGGCATAACGACTACGCCACAGCAAGTTACGACACATCATTTCTTCGTTAGCGGGATTGGTCAATCCAAGCAAATTGATGCTGCTCAGGTTTGCGGTGGTGCTGATAAAGTTGTTCGTACTGAAGTTCAACAGACTTTTGTGAATGGGTTGCTGGGATTTGTCACCTTCGGCATCTACACCCCTCGTGAAGCACGCGTCTATTGCGCGAAGTAATATTTCATAGCAATTGAAACTGATAATCCTCTAGCCCCCTAACAGGGGCTTTTTTACATCTGGTTGATAAAACAATTATCAAGCCCACCAGCAGGTGAGCTTTGTAATGGCTAACAGTCGGCATCTGGACGCGCTACAGCGCGACAGGCCCACATGCAGGCTTCCTGCATTTTGGTGCGCGCGATTGCCAGACAGCGGAGCGCCTCTGAACGTTCGCTAGCCTCCTCAGAGTTGGCCTCCACGACCTGCAAAGATAGATGTGTGCGTTCAAGTTCCAACTGCTCGCAGAAATCACGGCTAATTTCTTTCAGGCCATTCATTTGCGCGATATCGTCAGCGGTCAGGGTTCGATAGCCTTTAACGGTGGTGCCGTCCTGCGGTTTAGCTTCGCTCATCGGTTTCTCTCTTTTTGGCGGGTATGGAAACTTACCCGCGATTGAATGTGAACACAGCAGCATGCGTCACTCCTGCTTCTGGCAGTTCGCCTTCCACACTTTGTTATGCGCCAGGATGTCTTTCTTCGTCTGGAGGTCCATAACGTCGATGTCGTGATCAGTCAGGTAGATTGGCTTTACCCAGTCACAGGAATCGTGGACGAAAACATAGCTGGGCTTTGGAGGACCACCAACACAGCCAGCAGCCAATGCTGACACGGAAAGCATAGAGATAAACATGAAATATTTATTCATTGTTGCCCTGCCATGGTTGAGTTAGCAGCGCCTTTTCAACACTCCATCCCCTGCTCAATCGGTGCGCGATTGTCTTTACTTTTACACCATAGGTTTCGGCTGCTTTGGTAATGCACATTCGACCTGCTGGTGTATCGAGCATATGGTTACTTCGTCGGTTTCTTGCCTGGTCTTTTGGTGTCGCCCATCGGCAATTTTCTGGTGAGTACGCCTTATCTACATCAATCCGATCAAGTGTATGACCTGCTGGACGCTCGCCCATGTCTTTCAGGAAAGCTTCAAAATTGCCCCAACGCTCACAAACTGAAATTCCGCGACCACCATAATCTCCGTAATACGCATCGCCGGGACAATTGCAGCGCCGCTGCATTGACAGCCAGCTGATATAAGTGGGAGAAGTTTCTGACGGTCTGCGATGCCCGTGTTTTACACCTGACATGCAACCGCAAGATTGTGTCCTGCCAGAGCGTAAGGCGTTTGACCTGATTATTTTTTCTGTGCCACACTCACAACCGCACAACCACATTGAAACGCCCGATTTATCCTTATTGGCGTAGGACTGCACAGTCAGCTTGCCGAACTTAACGCCGGTTAAGTCGATTGTTTTCCTCATGTTCACCCCTTATGAGCCGCGCTTCCACGTGTTACGCAGCTCACGATCAACATCATCGCCAGGCATATGGTTAACGGTCTGCTGTACATTGCTGGCCTCTTTCGTTGTCTCTACCCGGCGTTCTGCTGCTGCGACCATTGCCGCTGCGTTATCTTCGGTGCGCTGCTGATCTGCTTCTGCTTTGCTTGAGCCGCGAATATGGCCCAGGCCGAAAGCGCCAGCGATGGCGGCAATGACTGCTGCAGCAATACCAATTAAAGTTTCAAACCCCATAGTGACCTCACACCAGCACAGATTTCGCCAGGTTAAACAGGGTGCGCCGTTGTTCCAGCCCGTTACGGCCGCCGTTGATAAGCAGCGTCACGCGCTCCACGTCGCCGGAATGGAGCAGGCATCCGTGCGAGACATAGAACCATGCAGCGGAGCGCGCAGCATATTCATCCTGTTCCAGCAATTCAGGCTGGGTTACAAGGTCCAACTTCAGCGCGTGGCCACAGTTGCGGTAATTGCTGAGCCCGGTGATTTGCTTCAGGCCGCGACCGCGATATTTCCAGCCATCACCAGCAACCTGGTTGCCCAGGTTCTTTTTGCCCCACTCACCGCCATAAACCAGATTGGCTATCGCTTTCTGATTTGCCGGTTGCGTTGCCGTTCTGCCAAGTGCGGCGGCCTGCTGTGCAGTAATGCGATGCTTGCCGAACGTAGGTACCAGGTTTTCTGCCGCATAGTTCAGGTTTTCCACCAGCCGGGTGAAACCGCCGGACTCATGGCCCATCTGCGCGATAAACATGGCCTGATCGAGCGGCGCGGTTATGCCGAATTCCTTCATTGCAGCATCGATATAGTGAAACCAGCGCACGGCTAGACCGGCGCTTATACCTGCCGCCTTTTCAAATTGTGTTTGGTTCATTAGTGCCTCAGATGATCTACCAGACGTGCCAGATTTCCCCGGGCCCTCATAACGGCGGCGCAGATAAGGAGGTTTGCCACCACCACCAGCCAGCTGGAGTCACGATAGAGACCGAAGATAAACTGCAACGGGATAACGGCATAAACCAGTACGGTTACATACGCCATGATAGAGATGAAAGGACGATGCCGGGCGCCATGTCGCTGGTAGAACATCAGAACGATAACAATTACCGCGCAGATAAATGCATTAAAGAATGCAGTCAGCTCACCTGCCATTTCCCCCTCCTCCGCGTAAACGCGAGAAAAAGCTGAACAGGCTGTTCAGATCCTGGTTATTAAGATAAGTTAGGATTTTGATACACAGGGCAGACAGAATCACTGCTCCTAGTGCATCCAACGGTTTTTCATATCGCGATGCGGCATTTAGCAGTGAGCCAACAAATCCAGCCCCAAGCACCCCAACGATAAACGACGTCAGAAAATACCCAGCCAGTCGTGCACGAGACAGGTTCGTTGCTGTTGCGACGTAGAACACCGCACCACCAAACGCCCCAAACACCACACCGAAATCTGTATGAGTAAAGACGCCGTACAGGACTGAACCCAGCAGGCCGCCGCCGAGAACTGCGCCGGTGCCGGTTAATGGATCGGACATTAAGCCCCCTCTTATTGCTGTTGATCCTCTCAGAAGGTTGAGGGGAAACAAAAAAGGCCACCCGAAGGTAGCCTGTAGTAATGATTGTGAAGGCTGGAGTCGAACCAGCTTCCATCGGTGCGCTGCCGATTGGGTTACGCGCGCCTTGTGGCTACTTATCCAGAATATTCACCGCAAAACTATTCCCTAGCTCGCCGCTGAGCTTCATCACAATGGGGATCGCTTTGCCGCGCCAGGGAAGTGTGCCTGGTCTCACCGGGATGTCGTCACATACTCAAAGCGATTTCCGTTGTGTAGAAACTAAATAGCCCCACTAATACAGGCAGGGCTTAATTTATTTTATTCGTGTAGGCGTTAACGACACATTTCAGCTTTAGCTTTCATGTAAGCCTCGTGAGCCAACTCCGCAGTTTGGAAACTACCGAGCTCTTTACGTTGCCCGTTGATGCGAATAGCGGAACGCCATACGCCGCGAGCTTTGCACCAGTTTGCTCCAATCAGCTTGGACTTCGCCCCTTTTCGAACTTTGTGTCTGTTCTGTTGATTAACAAACTGGGTAACGATACGTAAGTTGTCCCATCGGTTATCTTTGGGATTGCCATTGATATGATCGACACACTTATCAGCCGGCGGCAGCGCACCGTCCATATACAAAAAAGCCAACCGATGAGCGAAAATTAATTTCTTATCGATCATTATCTGGATATAGCCGTACGTATCTGCGTTCCCGGCTATTTTGCCAGGCGTAGACCGTGAGTTTGTTCGCTTGATCCAAACAAATAAACCAGTCAAAGGGTCGTACTTCAGAACCTCTTTCAGCCGTTCTTGGGTGATGCTCATGATATGCGTATGCCTTACTTTGAAATGAACCTTTGCCGCACAGGAAACCAGCCCGTCGAGGCTCGCCAGCGCTAACCGACTTCCTCAAAGGCTCATTTCAAATGGATTGGTTCGACGTGATGAATGCGCGGGCGGTGCGCAGGAAATACGGGTACAAAAAAACCCGCAACGTGGCGGGCTTTTAGAGGTTAATTATCTACAGGCGTTATACTCCATAATCAGAAGCATACAGGACAGTTTTATGCAAAGTCAACACTAACGTGCAAAAAAGTGTCGCCATTTGCTCCGATCATATTAATAAGTTGTTGCCTTCTCAAATTCTACTGCCGCGTGACGCTCCCACTGGCGCAGCGTGTCCACCAGCATTTCATAAAAGGGTTTCCAGTTGCGTGACCATGAGGACTGATGGAGGTCCGGGAGACGCTTCAGAATGGCACGGTGTACCGTCGCCGAGGAGATAGCAGAGAAGCCATTACCAGAGCAACGTTCACAGGTTTTGAAAACCGGTGCGCCACGTTCTTTGGTCGCTTTGCGATCCAGCACTTCGCCTTTACCGCCGCATCTGCACCGCGCAAGGATTACCTTTTTCCCTCCGCAGGTTTCGCAAACCCTTTTCACCAGCTCATTTTTAATCTTCGGGGCCACCACTTCGGCACCGTCATCGTCGAAGATACCAGGATGTTTAACCACATCCTCATTCCCGGAGATAAAACCGGTACCGCTGCAACTGTGACATGTCACGCTGGTAGCCGCCGAACGGGAGTAATCAGCAAAGGCAAACTGCGCCAGCGTCAACATGCATGCTCCGAGCTTGTCGCCAGCGGCTTTGCGGACATTTTTAGGAGCGTTTTTGATAGCAACCTGCGCCAGCGCCTGAACTGCGAGCTGTTCATCTGTTTTGCTGATGCCGGACTTGCCGAAGAAAGCAGCCAGGCCGAAGCGTGCACGGCTGCTGGTGGTACCAATCGCCGCCATAACATCAGTGCCGGTGAGACGATCCGGAGAGGTTCCTTTCACGTCGTCGCTGATGTGCATACCCTGAGGGCTGAAATGTTTGAGTGATGTTTCCAACTTCATTGAATGGTTTCCCCCTTTTCAGCAGTGCCAAACCAGCCAGGGTGCGCCCACTGGACATCAGTCACTTTATCGCCGTTACCACACAGCGTCAGAACACGCATAGCAACGTAGTGCATAAGGATTTTTTCATGCTCTCGCCACTCATCATCAGGAGTGTCTTCAACAAATTCAGCGATGGCGTCAGCAATAAGACCGAAACACTCAGGGAAATCACTATGACCGATTGCGATGTCTTTTGCTGTTTCCTGAAGCTCCAAAAAACGCTGCTTGGTAAAGAGATACGACATTTCTCTAATTAGGCGATCCATTTTAATACCTCGTTGCGTTGGTGGCTTCCCACTCAATATCAAGTTCACTTTGCTGTTTGCCGGCCAAGTAATTGAAGGGCCCTTTATCACCCTCGATAAACTGGTGTGAGCGGGAATCAAAGTTGGCCCCTATGTCTCCGATCCAGCCCTCACCTTCACGTTGTTTCAACAGGCGAATCATCGAGGCGGGCATTTGGATAGCAGTCTGTTCGTCCTTATCAAGACTCTCATACCCCATTCTTTCAGCTTTGCGCTGGGCCAGTTCGCGCGGGATATTACGCCAGACGGCCATAACGTTGTCGGGCATGTCAGTTAAAGCGCCAGTGCCTTTAACATCCATTTTCCCTGTTGGTGCAGCTTCGTTTGTTTTTCTGGCATGCGTTACTAGCAGAACATGGCAGTTGTGCTCGTTTTTAAAGTCGCAGAGGGTATCGATAAATTCTTTTTGTCCACCGTAGTCCTCCTCATCGAGTCCACATTTTGCCAAGTTGTCGATAACGAAAAGATCTATTCCATAGCGGCGTCTGGCATAGGCAAATATTTCCAACAGTCGATCGGCCTTGGCTGTTCCGGTGAGTTTGAACACCCAAAGACGATCAGAAAACCACTCGTTAGTCATGATGATTTCAGTACGTTCTGGGTTTTTTCTACAAATGGTTTGCCGGGTAAGACGAGCCAACATTTTCCCAGGCTTAAGCTCCAGCGAGGCAATGCATACCCGGACTCCCTGGCTCATGGCATTGACGGCGATATGTCCCACCAGCTCGGTTTTTCCGTGGCCGTTTACTCCGTTAACCAGCGTCAGCTCTCCGGCGCGGAATTTGAAATTACTGTTCAGCGAATCCCACGGGCTGGAAAATAATCCAACATCTCGATGCTCGAATGCATCCAGTGTTTCCTGAAGGAGATCACCCGCAGAGCAGAGTTCATCAGGGTCGAAGAATTTAGCGGTCCCCAAGTAGTGCCAGATTTCATCCTCGCTCATCCCGGAGGTCAGACATTCATTGATATCTTTGTGCGGCAGCTCTACCAGGCGGCAACGATGCTCCCCCAGGCGACGAGCAATTTCTTTTGCGGCTTCGCGCCCTACATCATCGTTATCGAGGCTTAACCAAATTTCTTCGAATCGGTCGAGGTTGTGATACTCGTATTCGATCCATTGCTGTTTGGCACCCTTTCCACCGCCGAACGGTACCGATAGAGCACTGATACCGAATTGCGAGTAGGTCATACAGTCAATCTCTCCTTCGCAAAGCACAACAGCGCGAGCTTTCGCGTCCATAGCCTGCCAGCCAAACAGACATGGCTCGCAATCAGCCTCAGCCATGATCAACTTTTTGCCATTTGGTCGTTCAGTGCCGATTCGCTTTACCTGCAACAGCTCACCGTTGCGAAGATACGGGAACGCCACTGCCGGAATTTCGCGGTTTTCATCGTGGTACCAGACGACTGCGTCCGAAACACGGAATTGATCAGCTGTCTCTCGGGTGATGCCACGGGAAGAAAGGTAGTCGTAGCAATGACTCGCTTTTTTAACGCCTTTTTTAGTTGGGCGAGAGAAGGTCTTTTTCTTCGCCTCAAAGTGGTTATCGTCGTCCTTCAGCCCAAGGAATTCTTTCGCTTCTCGCATTGCGTCGTGTAGTTGGCAGTTACGCACCAACACCCAGAGATCAAGCAGGTCTCCGCTATCGCCACTTGCAAAATCTGCCCAAGTTTTCTTACCCCCGAGATTAATTTTCAGGCTCTTACCGGCATCACCATTGGTATTGCCAGCACACCACTCCTTGCCCTCAAGGTGTCCTCGTGGAAGCAGGTATTTCGCAACTCTTTCGGCGTTGTCCCACAATTTTTCAGATAACTCAGCAGGGGTCATCACACACTCCGTAAATCGAATTTGATAAAGCACATAGTCACGAACTCATCACGCAGAAAGCCGCGGTTATAGCCGGAAACCAGTAGACGTTTGAGGATGCTTTTCATGGTCGGTTAGCTCCGCGCTTCATGCGGTCAATGGCTGCCTGGCTGATAAATACCTCAGCCGAACCGTCACTTGGTTTGGCGAACCAGGAAGCCCCTGTCCCACCGACGGCGTTTGCGCTTGCGGATATCTGAGGAGCTACATTTGGTTTTTCATCGTTCCACCGCTCTCCGTTCAGGTATGACGCTGGCAGGAGTTTGTCGAACCCCATTTGCTGTGCTTTCACTCGTAGGCTGATATCTTCAGCCAGCATAACGGCGAAGTTATCAGGTGTACCCGTAAAGTAGAATTAAACAGCGAGGCGCTGGCCGCGCTGCAGGCGCAGAAACAATTCACTTTCATGAAAAGCGAGTTTATTTTCAGCGATCCCAAAACGGGTGAGCCCTGGGCGAACGCCGACGCGATACGAAAAAAAGCATGGGTGCCAACCCTCAAAAAAGCTGGCGTTCGATACCGTAACCCGTACCAGACCCGCCACACATTCGCCACCAGACACATTAGCCAGGGCGTAAACCTTTTCTGGCTTGCCGGGCAGATGGGGCATAAAGGGCCGGAAATGCTGTTCCGCAATTACGGTAAATACCTGGCTGAATACGACGGGAAAACCGCCATTTCTGCAGCTCTGTAGCGTGGTGAATATTTCAGAATGTTGGACGGAATAAGGACGTTATAGGGACCACGATATGCACGTAAAATGCACTTGAGACATTTTAAAAAACACAAAACATTAATATTCAACAGGTTAGGAATTATTCGGACACGGGTTCAACTCCCGCCAGCACCAAAATTCTCCATCGGTGATTACCAGAGTCATCCGATGAAGTCCTGAAAGCCCGCACGGCGCAAGCCCTGCGGGCTTTTTTGTGTCTGTCGTTCTCCGAGCCATTCGACTTAGTCCGGCGATTATCGCTATACGTTCAGGTATTCCAGTTCATGCCGGATCAGCCACAGCCCCCCAGACCTACACCAATGTTCTGCGTGCTAAAGCGCCCGAGAAAGATCTAACGTTGCGTCATGGCCCATGCCATCGTTGAAATCCCCGCACTGCATATCAAAGCCCAACCCCCCTTCACGCAATCAACATAACCAATTGATATTAAATAGTTATCACCTCATATATTTCCGTTTCCTTTTGTTTTATCGAACGATCTGTGAACAACACCAAAACATTAACAACAAGGAAACAATAATATAACTACAGAGGTGACCTCATGCTCAATAAAGAACGGCATTATGCAATTTTGACCTGGCTAAACAGGTACGAACGGGCGACGGTGAATCAGCTTGCGAAAGTATTTAACGTCACCAGGGAAACGATTCGCAGCGACCTGAACTTATTAGCGCAGGAAGGCGGCATTGAGCGATGCCACGGTGGGGCAATTATCAAACGCCGTATTTTTCATACCCAATCAGTCAATAATTTAGATAGCAATATCATTCATTTTTTTGACTCTGCGCAGTCAAGAAAAACGATCAAATCCCGACATAAAGGGCGAAAGATGAAAGGTAAAGTCTGTATTCTGGGTTCATTCAACGTTGATATTATTGCTAATGTCGATCGTTTCCCGCAAAGCGGGGAATCTATTTTTTCCGAAAATACCATTATTGGACCCGGCGGCAAAGGCGCAAATCAGGCGCTGGCCGTAAGCAAATGCAATGTTAAAACCCATTTTGTCGGTAAGGTGGGTAACGATCAGTTTAGTCAGATGGCCTTTGAACATCTTTCATCTTCTGCTATCGACAGCTTCACGCTTTATCAGGATAAAGATCAGAAAACCGGCACCGCGCTTATTTATGTTTGTCAAAGCGATGGTGAAAATATGATTGCCATCAGCCCTGGGGCCAATCGGTCCATTTCTGCCGATGAAGTTGAAGCGATTACCCCTGAAGTGAAAAACTCAGATATTTTTTTAACCCAACTGGAAAATAATCTACCCGCTACCTTTCGGGCAATTGAAATTGCCCGCCGTAACGGGATCAAGGTGGTGTTAAACCCGGCCCCCTGGTCATCTGATGTGGTTAGCTGCCTGAAGAACGTAGACTTTCTGACCCCAAACGAGACTGAGGCCTCATTGCTGTCCGGCATTCATATCGTGGACCTTGCCAGCGCAAAGGAAGCCGCGAGGGCCATTAAAGCGAAAGGGGTAGGTCACGTCATCATCACCATGGGAGCGAAAGGTGCGCTTATTTATGACGGTGAGCAATTCATTCATATCCCGGCGCTGAAAGCCGTATGTGTGGATACCACCGGTGCTGGCGATGCCTTCAACGGCGCATTCGCCGCCGCGATGGCGAAAGGGGAATCTATTATTCAGGCAGCAAAATTTGCCTGTGCTTTCGCGTCTTTGGCCGTCGAAAAAGAAGGCGCATCAAATATGCCCGAATATAAAGATGTCCTGACCCGCCTCGCGCAATATAACGATAAAAACATTCTCACAGAGAAAATTTAACGCACGCATATTTCTGCAAACACAAATTATATTCACGACAACCATTTCAGTAATGGGAGTATGTCCGATGAAAGCCCTAACAGAATCTAAACCGGGCGGCGCGATACCGCAGGTAAATAACATGCCTCACCAGCAAACACTATCCCACATGGCACGTTGCCGCCAGACATTACGTCGGTGGTGGCCGTTCTACGTAATGGCCCTGCCTGGGATTATCTATTTTTTTATCTGGCACTATTTACCTATTTGGGAAACCAAAATTGCGTTTGAGCAGTACCGCATTATCCCGCCGAATATCTGGGTCGGGATGGAGTATTTTGCCACGCTGATGTCATCCCCTGTTTTCTGGCTGGTGATACAGAACACGGTGATCATCGGCGCAATGAAACTGATTTTTATTTTCCCAGTTCCCATTATGGTGGCGCTCTTACTCAATGAAGTGCGCTCATCCGGTTACCGTAAATTTGTCCAGTCGGTGATTTATCTGCCGCACTATCTCTCCTGGGTGGTGATCGCCAGCATCGCGATTGCCACGCTCTCGCCGGTTGATGGCGCGGTTAACGACATCATTAAATCGATGGGCTTCGATCCCATCCCCTTTATGACCGACAGCGGCTCTATCCGCTGGGTGCTGGTGTTTACTGAAATGTGGCGCAGCGCGGGCTGGGACTCATTACTTTACATCGCGGCGATCCTCGCTATCGATCCACAGTTGTATGAAGCGGCAGAAATGGATGGTGCCGGGCGCTGGCGCAAAATCTGGCACATCACCCTGCCCGCGATTACTCCTACCATCGCCACGCTGTTTATCCTCAACGTCGGGCTGTTCCTGAGCCAGGGCTTTGATCAGGTCTTCAACATGACCAACGACGTGGTGAACGGCCAGATAGATATCATCGACACCTACGTCTACCGCATGGGCCTGCGCACCGGGGAGTTCTCGCTGGCGACCGCCGCAGGGTTATTCAAAGGCGTGATCGGCATGATCCTTATCGTGCTGGCACATAACGTTTCAAAACGCCTGACGGGTAAAGGAGTCTGGTAATGCGCATCTCATCACGAAGCACCCCTTTTGAGCGCATCGAATACGTGCTCATTCTCTCTGTACTGATGCTGCTGGTTATCGTGACGCTACAACCGATCCTTAACCTGGTGGCGATATCTTTCTCCAGCCCGGCAAACGTGCCCGGCATGAGCGGCCTGGAAATTATTCCGCAGGGCTTTTCGCTGGACGTCTGGAAACTACTGCTGACCAACGAAGCCGTGCTGCGCGGGTTTGGCAATGCGATGCTGATTACCGTGGTGGGCACCATCATCAACGTGGTCTTCACCGTGCTGCTGGCCTGGGCGCTGGCGCAAAAACGCCTGCCGGGACGTCGCTGGCTGTTTATGTTTGTCCTGTTCACCATCGTCTTTGAGCCGGGCATCATCCCCGATTTTCTGGTGATGAAAAAGCTGGGGCTGCTGAACAGCTACTGGTCCGTCATCCTGTATCGCGCCGTCTTCGCCTGGTACCTGATTATTCTGGTTCGCCTGTTCGAAGAGATCCCGGAGGAGCTACAGGAAGCCGCCGAACTCGATGGCGCGAACCCGTTCCAGACGCTGTGGTACGTCATTATGCCAGTCGCCAAATCGTCTATTGCCATGATCACGTTATTTTACATGGTGCTGCACTGGAACGAGTTTTTCCGCGCCATGGTGTACCTCAACGACCCGGATAAATGGCCGCTGCAGGTGGTACTGCGCCAGTTTGTCGTCGAGGGCGACAAGCTGGCGATGGTCGGCGTCGAAAGCATGTCGAACTACACCGAGGCCAGCCAGATTAGCATCAAGGCGCTGAAAGCCGGGATGATCACCTTAACTATCGCCCCGCTCATCGCCATCTACCCGATTATTTTGCGCTTCTTCACCAAAGGGACCATGTCCGGCGCGGTGAAGGGTTAACAGGAGCGATGACGATGAAATTATTCACAGCAATCGCCTGCGGCCTGCTGTTATGCCAGGCCGCCTGGGCCGAGCCGGTCACCATCCGAATCGTGGAAAAAGATCTGCTGACCACCAACCGCGAAGATGTCGCGCATATCCAGCGAATAGAGCAGGCGCTGGCGCGTCAGGGACACGATATCAAAATTGAGATCGTCAACCTGTCGTCTTCCGGCTACAACGACGTGCTGAACGTGATGCTACTGTCCGGCACCATCCCTGACCTGATCTATTTCAACGGCAGCGATCAGAAGATGGTCGAACAGGGCATTCTTGAAGACTGGCGTCCCTGGATTGCGCAAACCCGCTATCTGAAAGAGGCGCTGTGGCCGCACAACCGGCTTCGCCTGCAAAATCATCCGACCCTGCTGTATGTCTTTCCGCTACGCGCTCGCCAGCCGGTGATCCGCGAGGACTGGTTACAGAAGAGCGGATTCAGCGCATCACCCAAAACGCTGGAAGAGTACGTCACGCTGTTTAATGCGATCCACGCCAGTGATTACAACGGCGACGGTAAGATGGATAGCTGGGGGATCACCTCCGAGAAAGATCTGCGCGATCTCGACGGTTTTATGAACCCGGCGTTTGGCATTCACGCCACCTGGCTGAAGGACGACCAGGGCAAGCTGCTCAATGCGCAGATAAGCCCACAGGAGCGGAACAAGCTCGAATTCTACCATTCGCTGTATCAGAAAGGATTGCTCTCCTCCCAGTACATCACCACCAACTGGGAGCTAAAAGAGGATGAGTTTTATACCGGCAAGGTTGGCGTCGTGTCCGTCTCTTCACCGGGCAACGTCTGCGTGTACCAGGAAAAGATGCGCTAGATCCATCCTGACGCCACCCTCACCCTGCTCGACCCACCCGAAGGCCCGGCAGGTAAAGGGCTGGCGGCGACAGATGTTTCCATGGAAACGCGCGGCTTTGCCATGTCCTCGCTCTCGAAACATAAAAAGGAAGTGATGATCCTGCTCGACTTTCTGGCAAGCCCGGAAGGGCAAATAATGGAACAGATGGGCTTCGAGAACACGCACTACGTTCGTAAGGGCAACACGATTAACGTGACGCCAAAAATTAATGCCTGGTATCCGCGGTTTATCCAGGCCGCCAACTGGAAGCCACCGGTGGAGTGGCGGACGCCTGCGATGCAGCGCTATATCGACAATTCACAACGTTATTTTACGGCGGATAACGCCTTTATCTTCCCGGCGTCGTTTGCCGCCGCCATCGACTCAACCAGCAGTATTTATAACCAGTGGGCGTACCAGTTTGTCTCTGGCAGAGCGTCATTTGATCAGTGGGATCAGTATGTCAGCGCCTGGAAAGCCGCAGGTGGAAACGCCATGACCGAATATGCAGAGGAAAAATTAAAATGACCGTTACTAAAGCCGCTGATTTATCGTTCACTTCCCGCATTCTGGGCATGCTGTATGGCGTGGCGTTCGGCGATGCCTTAGGCGGACCGGTTGAGAAACTCTCCGCCCGGCAAATCGCGGAGAAATATGGCCGCGTCACCTCCATCCACCAGCGCTGGCACCGGATGGACGAGCCGTCCGCACGGCGCAACAACCGCGTACGCGGCAACGGTATCATCACCGACGATACGCTGATGACACTCTGCCTGATGGAGGTTTACAGCGAACTGGGCCGTCACGTTGATGCGTGGGATATGGGAGAGTCTTTTGTACGTAAGATTGCCTGGGAACCGCGCTGGGTGCCGGAACTGGATCGGGAAGCGCTGGTTATTGAGCGCCTGTTTTATCCGGAAAAATGGATCTTCCATCGACTGCAACTGGCCGCCTGCGATCCGCGCCAGGGAGGCGTGGGCAATATGGTGAACTGCGGCGCAGCAATGTATGCCGCCCCCATTGGAGTCATCAATGCCTGCAATCCGGAGGCGGCCTACCAGGAAGCTATCAACTTCACCCAAGGGCATCAGCAGAGCTACGGGCTGGAGGCCGCGGGGGTCTTCGCCGCCTGCGTTGCGGCGGCATTTATTCCTGGCATCACCATTGAGACCATCACCGACATCGCGTTGAAACTGGCGAAAGACGGCACCCGTCAGGCCATCGCGGCAACGCTCGACGTCGCGCGCCGCTATCGTGGAACCGCATGGGATTATCAACAGGTTGTTGACGCCCTGCATGAGGCACTTTTGCCCTTCTCGCCGATGGGTGATGATCTGATGCATGGCCCGGAAAAAGCGGGCGTCCCGACCATGGCCTACCAGCCCTCGCGCCTGATGTCGATTGAGGAACTGCCAATGGCGCTGGCCTTCTGCCTGCTGCGCGAAGGCGAGTTTCGCGGCGCGGTGGAAGACGCCATCAATTCAGGCCGTGATACCGACTCTATCGGGGTGATGAGCGGAGCGATTTTAGGCGCGCTGCACGGGGAAGCCATTGTCGAACCTGAGGTGCTGGCAGGTATTGACAGCGCCAACCGCCTGGATCTGCGTACGGCCGCGTTGCGCTTCAGCGAATCAGCACAAAGCATTATCCAGCAGGATCTCGCTGCGGCGGCGCTTTACCGCCAGCACGTCATGCCATTATTGCAGCCAGGCCACACCGCCGGGCGAGGAGAGTAACATGAGCCAAATCGTTTTAAATAATCTCGGCAAATCCTACGGCAACGTCAGCATCATTAAAGGGATCTCGCTGAGCATTCACGAAGGCGAATTTATTGTGCTGGTCGGCCCGTCCGGGTGTGGGAAATCCACCCTGTTGCGCATGATTGCGGGTCTGGAAGACATCACGTCCGGTGAACTGCTGATGCACGGCGAGGTGGTCAACACTCTGCCCGCCAAAAAACGCGATATCGCCATGGTGTTCCAGAGCTATGCGCTCTATCCACACATGAAGGTGCGGGACAACATGAGTTTTGCCCTGAAGCTTGCCAGCGTCTCAAAAGCGGAACGGATGGCGCGCGTGGAAGAGGCAGCGGAAATCCTCGGCCTGACGCATCTGCTCGATCGCCACCCGCGGGATCTTTCCGGCGGCCAGCGTCAGCGGGTGGCGATGGGGCGCGCTCTGGTGCGTGACCCGAAGGCTTTTTTGTTTGATGAACCGCTCTCCAACCTGGACGCCAAACTGCGCCATAAAATGCGTGGCGAAATTCGTAAGATCCACCAGCGGATGGGGCGCACCACCATCTACGTGACGCACGATCAGACGGAAGCGATGACCATGGCGGACAGGATTGTGGTGCTTAATGCCGGACATATTGAGCAGGTCGGCACCCCGGAAGAGCTGTACCGTGACCCGGATAATCTGTTTGTCGCGGGCTTTATCGGCACGCCGGAAATTAACACCCTCAAAGGCGTTATTCAGCGCGGCGAGATTGTGCTGCACAACTGCTATCGCTTCCCCTGCCCCCTCAGCTCACATATTGAAGGGATGGAAATCATCTGCGCCACCCGGCCGCACTATATCCGGCTCGGCGAGTCAGGGATGCCAGCGGAAATCGTGCTAATAGAGATGACCGGGGAAGGACAGGAGATCCTGGTGCGTATCAACGATCAGGAGCTGATCGTGGTGTCCCATGAAAAGCTGGATATCAACGTGGGTCAGAAGGTCTTCCTCACCCTAGACGCGGAAAAAATGTTCTTGTTTGATGCCCAGACCGGTAAGCGCCTGCGGTCATAGATTGCTTAATCAATCCCTCCTGCAATCGCAGGGGGGATTTATAGCATTGCGTGAAATATGATCATAACTATCCTGTGAGCTCATCAAAACCCGTATGGGCAAGCCCTGCGGGCTTTATATCTTACATTCCCTGAGCAATGCCCCCTCACACGCCAGCGCCAGCACCATCAGCGCCGTCTCATCCTCCTGCACCGATAACATCTCCATCCCCACCGGCAGACCGATACGGCTTACGCCGCACGGCAACGTTATAGCTGGCAGGCCGCTGATGGCGGCCAGTTCCGGCGCGCAGCCTGGCGGCATCTTCGCCATACTTTCTGGTAACCGTTGTACGGTGGGATACACAAATCCGTCGATGCGCTGCGCCTCCGCCACCTGGCAAAGGCTCTGCCGTAACAGGCGCTGAAAGCGACGCCCCGCCAGCCAGAGCGGAGTTTTCAGCGTGCTACTCGCCAGCATCTGACGTAGAAACGGCGCAAACTCTGGCAGGTAAGCGCCGGAGTCCACAATGCTTGTCAGTCCGGAGGGAGCGCCAGGCTGTTTGCTAAGCCAGTCGTCAATCGCCACGCGAAATTCATACAGGCTCAGGCATGTCGCCTGACTTACGTCGTCCAGCAAAGGTAATGATACCTCCACCAGCGTTGCTCCGGCACGACGCAACGTGTGCAGCGCCGACTGCCAGACCTCCAGCTGTACCTCATCCTCTCCCTGTAACGCGGTTACCACACCAAAGCGAACGCCTTTCAGCGAACGCACAGGAAGCGCAACCGGTGGCAAACCATGGATCACCGCATGCAGCAAGGCGGCATCTTCAACGCTATGTACCATTGGCCCAACGGTATCTTTGCTGGGCGAGAGCGGCGCCACGCCATCCAGCTGTGAACGGCGAAAAGCAGGCCGTAGCCCCACCAGCCCGGTATAGCTACAGGGAATGCGGATAGAGCCGCCGGTATCGGTACCCAATGCGCCATCCGCCATCCCCGCCGCCACCGCCGCGGCGCATCCTCCGCTGGAACCTCCGGCGGTGAGTGACGGGCGAAGCGGGTTTGCCACATCGCCCCCCAGCGAGCTTCGCGAGCGCACGTCAAAAGCAAACTCGGACATATTCGCTCTGGCGAGGATAATCGCTCCTGCCCTGCGCAACCGCTGTATAACAAGCGCATCCGACGTCGCGTTAAGTGAGGCCAGCGCCCCGCAGCCAAGAGTAATGGGCATCGGTGCGCAGGCAATATTATCTTTGACGATCAACGGCACGCCGTGCAGGGGGCCGATCGGCTCCCCGCGTCGACGCTGCTGCTGATGCTGTTCCGCCTGAGACATGGCGTCAGGGTTAACCCCGAGGATCGCGTTGAGCGCCCGGTGCTGCTGAATGACGTCGAGACGGCGGGCAATTTCCTCCGGGCAGTCGTCTGGCGGTATCAGGCGCTTCATAGTCTCAGGCTCCCTCGTGATGAAAACCGGGCAGAAGGCTGCCCGGGATACGTTTTAGTCCCGCATGCCGGTAGTAATGGCATCAATGTCCTGCGGACGCAGACGAATTTCCGCCGCCCGTCGGTGCCCCTGCATCCCCTCGGTACGGCTCTGGCGGATCGCCGGTTCTGCGATTGCCGGGATACCCTGCTCGTCAATCCACTGATGGGTACAGATTTTGACGTACGCCCCAACCCACAGACCGCCGGTATAGCGTGCCGCCGCCATCGTCGGTAACGTATGGTTGGTGCCGCAGCATTTATCAGAGAACACCACGCTGGCGTTCTGACCAATAAACAGCGAGCCATAGTTGCGGATCTTCGCCGCCGTCGCGTGCGGATCGCGGGTATGCACCTGCAAATGCTCCGTCGCCATATGGTCAGCAAACGCAATCAGCTGCGCTTCATCTTCACAGAGCACAATCTCACCCTGCCGGCGCCACGCCTCCCCCGCCGTGGCGGCCGTTGGCAGGCTGGCAAGCTGACGCTCAACCTCCGCCAGGGTACACTCAGCGATATCCCGGCTGGTTGTCGCCAGCCCGACGCGGGTATGAATATCGTGTTCTGCCTGCGCCAGCATATCGGCGGCCAGAATGCGCGGATCGGCGCTGTCGTCAGCGATAGTGAAAATCTCGCTCGGCCCGGCGAGGGCATCAATGCCGACTCGACCAAACACCTGGCGTTTCGCTTCGTTAACGAAGGCGTTGCCTGGCCCAACGATTTTGTCCACCGATGGAATGCTCTCCGTTCCCCAGGCCATGGCCGCAATGGCCTGCGCGCCACCTACCCTGAAAATGCGGTGCGCGCCCGCCAGATGGCAAACCGCGATCATCGCAGGATGCGCTCCCGGCGGCAGACAGGCGATGATCTGTTCGCAGCCCGCCACCGTCGCAGGGACAATCGACATCACCGGCGCAGAGAGGATCGGGTAACGCCCACCCGGTACGTAGCAGCCCACCGTCTGCACCGGGATGATCCGGTGACCGAGATGTACGCCAGGCAGCGTCTCAACTTCCAGCGGCTGCATGGTCGCCAGCTGCGCCTGCGCAAAACGACGCACCTGATTAATAGCAAACTCGCTGTCGCGGCGCGTCTGGGCATCCATCCCCTGCAGTGCTTCGGCGATCTCCTGCTCGCTCACCTCAAACTGCGTCGGCACGACGTTATCAAACTGCTGCGAAAAGGCTCTTAGCGCCGTATCGCCTTCGGTTTTCACGCGCTCGATAATGGCGCTGACCTTCTCCGTCAGGGAACGATCGGCCTGCGCATCCTGCCCCTGCGGGCGCTTAATCCAGCTCACCTGATTTAACATTTACGCGTCCTCCATCTGGCCGAGTTTGATTTGCGCCAGCAGCGCCAGGTGGTCATACACGACCCATTCATCAACAATTTTGCCGTTGACGATGTGGTAGTGCGACATGCCCATCACGAACAGTCGTTCTCCGGTCGGCTTGCCCAGTTCGCCGTAACCCAGGTGATGCCCTTCGATGATCCAGCGAACCGCCACTTTGACGCCGCCTTCATCGCACGGGTTGGAACAGATATGCTGCGGCAGCCACGCGCCGTCAGGGATCATCCCCACCAGCGCCAGCGTCTGATGGGTTACCGCCGCGGTGCCGTACAGCTCTTTCATCAGCGGGCCATGCCACTGCACGTTAGGGGCGTAAACCTCTTTGATTTTGCCGAACATCCGACGATTGTAGATCTCGTGCAGCCAGCGCAGACACTGCTCTTCCGTATCGGTGTGTGCAATGGATACATCGCACTCCATCTCCGGCGGATATTGTCCCAGCATGCGGCCATTTTCGCCGATGTCCATCACGCGGAAGCCTTTATCAAACTGCTCCTTTGCCATATTAAATGCGATTTGATCGGTATTCAGGCCAAGCTGTTTCATTAACGACATGTTGTCGCTGACCACCCACTCCCGGTAAATTTTATTCTCGTGGATCATGCAATCTGCCACGGTACGGGTAACGAAGGTGCGGTTGGTCGGCTTGCCTAAATGGCTGTGCTGGGTATGCCGCCCGCTTCCCGTCACCAGGTGAGAGGTATAAAAACCGTCAACATCATTTCCGTTCCAGATAACCTGGGTTGCCATGCCGCGCCGCTCCGGGAAGGCAATTAAGCGTTGCAGCGTATCCTGTACCACCTGCTCACGGTTATAGAGTGTCCCCAGCGCGTTATACAGCACGCAGTTATGGGTATAGTGAGAATAAATTAAGCCGACATCGCGCTCGTCCCATATTTTATGGGTGCAGCGAACTATATAATCGACAATATCGGTATAGCAGTCATCAAAGCCGCGTAATGATTGCACGCGCGGTCTTTTTTCCGGTACCAGATCGACAAAATCACGACGCTCCACCTGTAATACAGGTTCCTCTTTCAGCGATTTCACGCTGCTTTTTTCGGGTACAGCTGGTGCTTTATTTGTTGCTTCGGTGGAAGACATATAAACTCCTGCTCTGTTTTCAGACAATAGGAACCCGCACCCGTAAGTGAGGGTGAATTAAACTCGATTATTTTCGGCAGCCAGAATAAGGGGGCTGCCGCCCCTGTTAATTCACTATTTGCGACCAGATCGCTAATTCATCGATCCCCAGATATTCACGGAAAATTAAACCATCACGTAATTCAAGCTGGCTGATACCGGTAATTGATATGGGTTTACGGGTTGGCGCACCAAATTTGCCGTAACCGTCATGCCAGGTTAATAACGACCAGCGCAGGGAAAGCCGAATCGGCTCGTTAGGATCTTTACGCACAATCAGATGATGGAGCTGCGTTTCGCTGTCGGCAAATGAAGCGCGGTAGCCAGAAAGCTGTGCGCCAATTTCCTGCTCACCGGTGCAGAGGCAATGACCCGGCGCGTAAAGCGTCGCCGCCGGGTGATAGAGACCGGGCACCACGCCACTGTTACCGCCCGCCCACATGGTTAAGTAGCGCTCAACGACGCCTGCCAGCGCCCCTTCTACGTCGTCGCCCTCGGGCCCGCCCGCCCAGCGGGCATCCAGCGTCTCGGCAGAGACCGCCTCCACGCCAAGCTGCTGGCGCATGGTCGCCAGGTTAAAGGCAAATTCGCGGATATCCAGCCCCAGTTGCGCCACAATCGCAGCACGATCCTGAAGCAGCCACTCCTGGCGTACGGCCCCATCAACACAGATGCGATCGGCCCGGGTGCGGACCCAGACATTTTTCCCGGTCGGCGGGCCAAAAAATCCCTCCCCCTGATGCTGAATGCGGGCTACGGTACGCTGAGCCGCATAGTACTCGTCCCCCGGGTTCTGGCTGCACAGAATATCCTCCGTCAGCACCGCTCGCTGCGGGAAGCTGTGCATCGCCTCAAGCGTCAGGCGCATAAACTGGGAAAGCTCATGCAGCTGTTTTTCGGGGGTAGTGAAAACCACCGGCGTGGCGTAAAAATCCGCCAGCTGGCCGATATCTTTCTGCTCCCAGACGACATGCGTCAGCGTCAAAATGAACTGCTGGATAGAGTCGAATTGAGGGCTGAAGCCCCGCAATCTGGTCATGTGCGCTCCTTAGACTGGAATAGCGTTAAACCATTGGTTTCGATAACGCCGCTGCGTGGGCGACGCGCCGAGTGGCGTATCACCAGCGTACCGGGCACCGTAATCTGTTCAGGCTCTATGGTTCCGCTGTCAATTTGCTTCATTAACAGTTCCACCGTGGCATCTACCATCGCGCCGACCGGCTGCGACGCCGAGGTCAACGCATAAGAGGGCCAGCCGGAAGGGCCGATGTCGTCATACCCGACAATGGAGACCTCCTCCGGAATGCGCAAACCAAACTCATAGCGCGCCACATCCATTACCGTGACGGCCATATGATCGTTGGCGACAAAGACCGCATCCGGCGCTGGCGACGCCGAAAACAGGGTATAAGCCGCCCGGGTGGTTTGCTGAGCGTCGTAATTCCCGTGCACCACCCGCACATCGGTGATGCCATGTTCTTCCAGCGTGGAGATGAACCCGCGCTGGCGGGCGATATTGACCGGGGAATCAGCCACGCCGCCCACGTAGGCAAAACGCTTGTGCTCCCCCGCCAGCAGAAACTCGGCAATCTGCCGCGCGGCCGCTTCGTTATTACTGTTGACGCTGGAGGCCATGCCACTCTCTTCGCTGCGGTTAAACAGCACTACCGGGATCCCGGCGGCAAGACACTCCTCGGATAACTCCAGCGACAGCGTCACCGAGGCCAGCACAATGCCATCCACCCGGTACTGCATAATCTGGTCAAAAATACGGTCAACGTTACCGTCCCGGTCGCCAACGAACAGCAGCAGGTGATAGTTCAGCGTATCCAGCTTTTGTGCCAGCGCCTCCAGCACCTGCGAGTAAAAGGGGTTATCAAAGTAAGAAATGACGACACCGATAATGCGCGAACGCGCCGTGTTGAGCGAACGGGCTATCGCATTCGGGCGATAGCCCAACTCGCGCGCCGCCTTCAGCACTTTTTCACGCGTTGCCGGTGAAATGCTGGCCCCCGGCGTGAACGTTCGCGACACCGCAGATTGCGATACCCCCGCCAGTTGAGCGACCTGTTGGGATGTGACTGCTGCAAAAGTCTTACGTTTCATTACCCCTGATTCCTTATCAACGTCCTGCCCATTTGCGCGTGCTTCAAACGCCTCAGCAAGTGGGTGTTTTTTATACTTACACCACCTTTGCATGCGTATGCAACACAAAAAATTAAAATTCTCACAACAAGATCGAGATCACTTTACAAACATGAAACCTTTTCGTAACTTCAAATCTTGAATACGTATGCAAAGAGTTTTCATACCGTCAATGGTACCGGAGAGAACAGGAGTCGCCCAAAGGATTGAACCGGTAAACGTCGTCCCTGACTGGTTATAACCCATTAATTCTTAAGAGGTTCAAAACCATGTTTCAAGCACTGTTACGCCGTCGGGAAGCCCGGCTCTTTTTCATCATCAGCATCCTGTTCTTTATCTGCATCCATAGCATTGATGCATTCCTGGCCCCCATGATGATCAACCAGGGCATTGAGCCACAGATCATGGGCATCATCATGGGCGCATCCGGGCTGGCAACCCTTCTGATACGCTTCCCGTTAGGCATTATTTCCGACGTGGTTAAAAGCCGCAGGATCTTCATCCAGATTGGCCTGCTGCTGCCAATTATCGCCTGGCCAATTGCCTGGCTTGAACCCAATGCCATTACGCTGTATCTGGCGAAAGCGGCAGACGGCGTCACGGCGGCGACATGGGTGCTGTACAACATCCTGTTCATGCGTTACTTCGGTCGCAACGAAGCCCCTGCCGCCGTCGCGCTGCTGGCGCTGGCAGGGCCCATCGGCGTGTTTCTCGGCAACTGTATTGGCGCGGTGCTGATTCACTATTTTGCCAATAACATCGCCTTTTTTGTCTCCTGCATCTCCGCCCTGGTGGCGCTGATCCTGACGACCCGCATTCAGGACGTGCACGACCCGGTGCAGGCCCCCACGCTTAAAGCCTGCATCACCGGCGCGCGCCAGCAGCTGGCCGACCGTTCCGTCTGGCTGATTGGCATCCTGGCGACCGTCGTCATTCTGGTGCCCTTCGCCACCCGGGACACGCTGACGCCGGTCTACGCCGAACAGCTCGGCGCCCGGGCGGGGATCCTCGCGGTGCTCGGAAACATCCACCTTCTGTTTTACGGGCTGGCCATCGCCCTGTGCAGCTCGGTGTTTTATCAGCGCCTTGGGCTGGTAAAAACCGCCGTGCTCGGCATCGTTTTACAGGTGATCTCCACCTTCGGCATTCCCTTTACCAGCAATATGTACGTCATTTACCTGTGGCAGGCGCTGGCAGGTTTTTCGTTCGGTATGGCCTTTGCCGCATTCATGTCGCTCAGCGTAGTGAATACCTCGTCTGATGAACAATCCACGCGAATGGGACTATTCCAGACCATTTATTCCTGCGGCATGTTTGTCGGGCCGGTAATGATGGGCGTAATGATGCAACATATTAACCTGTCGTCCGGTTATATATTGATTGCCGCCCTTTCCGTTGTGGCCGCTATTGCCACGCCGCTGTCCGCTCGATGGGTATATGCCCGTAAAACGCAAACCTCAGCCCAATTATTAAAAAACGGTGCGTACGCCGCCGCGCCGGATCAATAACCCACTTAGAAGTAAACACCCTTTCCCGGTCTGCCGGGAGGACAACTGACATCTAAAAAAGTTAAGGAGAAGCGTGTGTCCTGGAAATTAAAAACCGGTAAATCTACCGAAGAGCGCCAGCAAGCCAACCAGCAAATAAGAGAAACGGTTGAGCAAATACTTGCAGATATTGAAAAACGTGGAAATAAAGCCATTCGCGAATTATCCATTAAATTCGATCGTTATGACCGTCAGGATTATCGTCTGACCCCCGCGGAGATCGACCGCTGCATAAAACAGTTAAGCCGCCAGGATATTCAGGATATTGAATTCGCCCAACAGCAGGTGGCGAATTTTGCCCGCGCGCAGAAAGAATGCCTGCGGGATCTGGAAATTGAAACGCGTCCCGGCGTTATTCTCGGGCATAAAAATATTCCGATTAACGCCGTGGGATGTTACGTGCCTGGCGGAAAATATCCCCTGCTCGCCTCCGCGCACATGTCGATTATCACCGCCAGCGTGGCGGGGTGCTCAAGAATTATCAGCTGTGCCCCGCCGTTTAACGGTCAGCCCGCCCCGGCGATTGTCGCGGCGCAAAAAATGGCTGGCGCAACGGAAATCTATGCCCTTGGCGGCATTCAGGCGATAGGCGCCATGGCGCTGGGCACGGACTCGCTGGCACCGGTCGACATGCTGGTCGGCCCCGGTAACGCCTTCGTCGCGGAGGCCAAACGCCAGCTGTTCGGCCGGGTAGGTATCGATCTGTTTGCCGGTCCGACGGAAACGCTGGTGATTGCCGATGACACCGTTGACGCGGAAATGTGCGCCACGGACCTGCTGGGCCAGGCCGAACACGGCGTCACCACCCCTGCCATCCTGCTGACGAACTCGCTCCAGCTTGCCAAAGAGACGCTCAGCGAAGTGGAACGGCTGCTGGAAAAGCTCCCTACCGCCGACATTGCCCGCCAGTCCTGGCAGGACTACGGGGAAATCATCGTCTGCGACAGCTACGAAGAGATGCTGCTGGAGGCAGATCGTATCGCTTCCGAACATGTTCAGGTGATGACCGACCGGGACGACTGGTTCCTGGCTAACCTGACCAATTACGGCGCGCTGTTCCTTGGGCCGCGTACTAACGTGGCCTACGGCGATAAGGTGATCGGAACCAACCACACCCTGCCGACGCAAAAAGCCGCACGCTATACCGGCGGCCTGTGGGTGGGCAAGTTCATGAAAACCTGCACCTTCCAGAAAGTCCTCAGCGACGAAGCCACCGCCGAAATCGGCAGCTATTGTTCGCGTCTGTCGCTGCTGGAAGGGTTCGCCGGACATGCCGAGCAGGCCAATATTCGCGTGCGCCGTTATGGCCAGACGGAGGTTCCCTACGCCACACCGGCCCCGGTCAGGGAAAAGGTGTAAGCCATGACGCTTTTGCAAACGCCCTCTTTCACCCTGCACGGCAAACGCGCGCTGGTGACCGGCGGGTCAAGAGGGATTGGCTTCGCTGCCGCCGTCGCCCTCGCACAGGCGGGCGCAGAGGTATGGATCGCCGCCCGGGGCCACGAGGCGCTGGCGCATGCCGCAAGTCTGGCAGCGGAACACAGGCTCGCATTTCACCCGCTGGAGCTGGATATTACCGACGCTCAGGAGGTGGAGCGTGTGCTGGCGACATTGCCCGCTCCCGACATTCTGGTGAACAGTGCCGGGCTGGCCCGCCACCAGCCGTTTCTTGAGGTGAACGAGGACAATTTCGATGCGGTGATGGCGCTTAACCTGCGCGCCACCTTTTTTGTCAGCCAGCGCGTGGCGCGCAGAATGCGGGCGGGCGGTAAGGGAGGGTCGATTATTCACATCTCATCGCAAATGGGACACGTTGGTGGCCCCGAGCGTAGCGTGTACTGTGCCTCCAAATTTGCGCTTGAAGGGTTAACCCGAACGATGGCGCTGGAGCTGGGCGATGCGGGGATCCGCGTTAATACGCTGTGCCCGACCTTCATTGAAACCGACCTGACGCGCCCGGCGCTCGCCGATCCGACGTTCTGCCAGTACGTGCTGGACAACATCAAGCTGCGCCGGTTAGGCAGGCTGGAGGACATTATGGGCCCGGTAGTGTTTCTCGCCTCAGATGCCGCCGGGCTGATCACCGGCAGTGCCCTGATGGTTGACGGCGGCTGGACCGCTACGTGAGGGATGCAATGGAATATCCGCTTCTGGACAATACCGATCTGCCACTGGTGCTGCTTGGTGGCACGCTTTGTAACGCCCGGCTCTGGCAGCCCGTTATTGAACGGCTGAATGTCGCAGCGGTGTCGTGTATTACGCTGACGGGTGCGGAGTCCGCGCCGCAGGCGTCACGGCGGTTATTAGAGGTTCTGCCGCCGCGCTTTCTGCTGGCAGGGTTTTCTCTCGGTGCCATAGTCGCGCTGCAAATGGCCGCCGACGCGCCAGAAAGAGTGAACGGGCTGACGCTGATTTCCGTTAATCCGTTGCCCGTTGCGCCAGACACCCTCACTTCACGCCGGGAAGCGGTACGCACCGCACAGGCGCGGGGCCTGGCCGACTGGCTGGTCTCCTCGCTGTGGCAGAGCTATGTCGCCCCGTCACGTCTGTCCGATCGGATCCTGCAAGAGACTATTTGCCGAATGGCGCAAGAGTGCGGCATTGAGACCTTTGCCGGGCAAACGGAAATGGCCATTCACCGGCAGGACAACCGGACTGCGTTTAACGCCCTCTCCTGCCCCACATTACTTCTAAACGGCGCGCAGGACGTTATCTGCACGCCCCATCATCATCAGCTACTGGCCGCAGGCAACGCGAACGTGACCAGACATACGGTGGAGGCTGGCGGGCATTTTATTCCGCTGGAAACCCCGGATGAGATCGCGCCGCTGCTGCGTCAGTGGATAACGGAGTGCATACAGTGCGCAAAAACAGTTTAAAGACCGCATTTCTGGAAAATACTCCCATCATAAACGGCTGGCTGGCGATCCCGTCCGGTTATAGCGCGGAAATTATGGGCCATCAGGGTTACGACGCCGTCACCGTCGATTTGCAGCACGGCATGATTGATTTTGCCAGCGCGCTGTCAATGCTACAGGCGCTATCGGCCACGCCTGCCGTGCCGCTGGTGCGGGTGGCAGATAACGATCCGGCGCAAATCATGCGCGTATTAGACGCAGGAGCCTACGGCGTAATCTGCCCGATGATCTCCAGCGCGGAACAGGCTCGCCGTTTTGTCGCGGCCTGTCGCTATCCACCGCTGGGTGTTCGCTCCTTTGGTCCGGCCAGAGGTCTACTCTACGGCGGCATTGATTATCCACAGCACGCTAACAACGAGATCCTGACGCTGGCGATGATTGAAACCCGCGAAGGGCTGGCTGATCTTGACGCCATCCTTGATACCGAAGGGCTGGACGGTGTGTTTATTGGCCCCAACGATCTCTCACTGACGCTGACCGGCAGCGCCAGCGCCGAATCGCAACATCCCGAAATGCTTGCTGCTATTGAGCGGGTGATTCACTGCTGCCGCCAGCAGCAGAAGATTGCCGGAATTTTCTGCACTTCCGGCGCGGCCGCCGCAGCGCGCATTGATCAGGGTTTTCAGTTTGTTACCCCTGCAAACGACGTTATGCAACTGGGTCGCGCCTCGCGTGAAGCCATTGCCCTCGCCCGCGGCAACGCTATCCCTACCACCGGTGCATCCGGTTATTAAAAGGAGAAATAATGAAAACCATCCATCTTACCCAGAGTCAGGCACGAACACGGTTAATCGCCCCCGAGGACATGGTTTCCTGTAATCTTGCTTTTATTGATTGCAAGCTACCCGGCTCGCATCTCAAACAAAACTATTCCTTCATCGGCCCGGGTGTAACCCAGTCCAGCGAGCAGGTCGTCAATATTCCCGAGCCGCACGGCTTTAACATTGGCGCGGCGGCTATGCCGAAAGGGGTGACAAATAATCTGCATCTGCATTTCACCGCCGAGGTGTTCCTGATCCATGAAGGAACATGGCGTTTTCGCTGGGGCGCCAACGGCGAGCATGAAGCTGAATTTAGCGCACCCACTATCCTTTCAATACCGACCTGGATCTTCCGCGGTTTCATCAACGTCAGTAAAGAAGAGACCAGCGGTATGGTGTTTACGGTGCTCGGCGGGGACAACACGGGCGGCATCATCTGGCATCCTTCCGTGCTGACGGCAGCCAGCGAATACGGAATGTATTTGAGTAAAGACAACATGCTCATCACACAGGAAACCGGCGATCCGCGGCCTGACCCCGCCGCGCTGCTGACGCCGCTGTCAGAGGAATATATTGCCGGGCTGCGTGACTACAGCGTTGAGGAGATGCGCCAGCGTGCGGTAACCGGCGATGACCGCTGCTGGTCAGCCCAGGGACTGCTGGATTCGGTGCTGCCAGGACACGGCGGCGAAATTGCGCCGGTTATCGGTTTCGGCATTTCACAGGATCGGGATTCCGCTCCCGCTATCGTGAGCCCGCACGGTTTTTCCGTCGAATGGCTGCGTCTCGCCGAGGATCACGTTGTGGGCCGCCATCTCTGCCCGGATATTCAGGTCATTATGGTCTTTAAAGGCCAGCTGGAGGTCACCTGGAACGAGGCGGGCGAAGAAGTGAGCGTTATCGCTCCGGAACGTTCGGTGATCTCTGTTCCGGCAAACAGCTGGCGTCGCTACCGCGCGGTTGACGGCAAAACGGAGTTTATTCTGACGACCCGCGGCGATCAGCGTAAGCGCCTCTACTGGGATGAAGCGATCCTGCAACAGGCGAGAGAACACAATCGCTGTCTCGATCCCGATGGCTACGTGGCCGATGCCGACATCCTGCCTGCCACGGCCCGTCGGGCCGGTGCGATACTGGAGACATGCAACAGCAACAAAACCTGAATTATCCGTTGAGCTCACTTGCCGGATCCGCTGCGTTCGTTGAGAGGCATGCCAGCCTGCATTTTCAGCCTGTTAACGAACCAGCGTCCGGCCGGGCCGGGCGGATGTTCCTCCAGGTGCACCGCCTGCATGGAAAAACCGGGCCCGACGTCGGGCTGCATCGGCACGTTCAGCGTAACCAGTTTTCCCGCTGCGAGATCTTCCTCGACCATTGGCAGCGGCATATAACCCCACCCCAGTCCGGCACGCAGGAAGGCGTGCTTCGCGCCCATATCCGCTAAATGCCATGTCTTTGACGACATGACGCCAAAGCTTCGGCCCACGGTGAGAGAGGAGCGATCGGTCAGCACCAGCTGGACGTGTTCCTGTAAAAGTGAACGAAGGATCGGACCGGACGCGTTCGCCAGCGGATGCTCAGGGGAGACAACGGCCATCGCAGGCACGCTGAGAAGGAATTCTGAGATGCATCCCGCCGGAAGATGCGGCAGCGATCCGGTTATCGCCACCCGGCAATGACCGTCCAGTAAAGGCTGGAACACCGCCCCCAACGCTTCCACATACAAACGCAGCGGGGTGTCAGGAAATGCCTGCTGAAACGCCTGCACCGCAGCGGTGAGCTGCGCTACGGGAAACATCACGTCGACGGACACCGCCAGTTCAGGCTCAAGACCTTCGGCTAAGGTGCGCGCCTTCGCCTTAAAGGCGTCCATCCCGGCAGTGGCAAGACGCGCCGCTTCCAGCATGGCGACGCCCGCCTCCGTCAGCTTCGGATAACGCCCGGTACGATCGAATAATGGAAACCCGACCTGTGCCTCAAGGTTTGCCAGCGTCGCGCTGACAACCGACTGCGCGCGCCGCAGCCTGCGACCGGCGGCGGAAAAACTCCCTTCATCAACGGCAGCAATAAAGGTGCGGAGTTGATCAACAGACATACCGTCCAGCATGTATCGCTCCAGCAGATGGATCCCATCTAATTATATAGGCTATTCAGATAGGTCAAAGATTACTACTCTCAGTGCATGTTCACTACTCTTCAATGAAGGAAATACAATATGAAAACGACTACTGTAGGTATCATCGGCGCTGGCGCTATCGGGCAAGCCTTTGCAGAACAACTGGTTAAAGCGGGCATGAACGCTATTCTGAGTAACAGCCGCGGGCCGGAAAGCCTGACTGCGGTGGTTGAGAAACTGGGCCACGGGGCTCGCGCTGGCACCGTAGAACAGGCCGCCCAGGCCGACCTCGTTTTTGTCAGCACAAACTGGGACAAAACCGAGGCCGCGTTACGCGGCATCAACTGGGAGGGGCGTATCCTGATCGACGCGACCAACCCGGTCATACTGCCAGGCTTCACGCTGGCTGAACTGGGCGGAAAAAACTCAAGCCAGGTGGTGACACAGTGGGCTCCAGGTGCACGCGTCGTTAAAGCCTTCAATACTCTCCTTGCAGGGGTGCTGGCTCAGGATCCGGCGCAGGCGGGTGGCCGTCGTGTCGTCTTTATCTCCGGAGACCATCCTGACGCAAAGGCGGAAATAACAGCCTTAGCCGGGCAACTGGGCTTCGCAAGTATTGATTTAGGCAGCCTGGAGGTTGGCGGTACGCTACAACAATTCCCCGGAGGGCCTCTCCCGGCGGTGAACCTGGTGCAACTGGCATAGCTAAAGGCAACGATAAATATGACGCAGCGTACTTCCGCAGAGACCTTTGAAGAATACCTTCCCGGCAAGCTGATCAGAGAACATCGGGCGCAATCTTCCCGGGATGTATTCGTGCAAATTCTGGCGCGCAGACACGTGCAGGAAAACGTCATTATTCCGGCAGTGCCGGAGCCTTTTATCGTCTGGATCCTCTCAGGTAATGCCGTCGTTGAGGAGCGTTCCCCCGGTGAGCCGTGGTTAGCAAACCGCGTTACCGCAGGCGATTTCTTTCTCACAACGGCGGCTTCTCCTACTGAAATGCGCTGGCACGCCGGGCCAGATACGCCTTTCGTCGTTATGCATGTTTATATGGGAGTGGCTATGATGCAGGAGTATGAACTGCGGGAAGTCTCCGGCGCGCGCGACGACACGCTATCCGCCCTGCTGGAGCAGATACGTCAGGAGCTGTATCTGCAAAATCCACCCAGCGGCCCGTTTATTCAGGGCATTGCGCAGGCGCTGGCAGTACATCTGATTCGCACCTATGGCACACATGCGAAACGACACCGCGGGGGCTTGCAGGCATTTAAGCTGCACCGGGTCTTCACGGCAATGCGTGAAGGGTTAGCCCAGCCATTTGACCTGGCACGCCTGGCTGAACTGACCGATCTTAGCGAATACCATTTTAGCCGCGCCTTTAAACAGTCAACCGGACTTTCCCCTTCTCACTACTTTATCCGGCTACGCATGGAGGAGGCGCGTCGCATGCTATCGGAAAGCAATGATTCCATTATCAATATTGCACTGAACGTCGGATACACCAGCCCCAGCCACTTTGCTGCCGTATTCCTCAGGCATAACGGCGTGACGCCCTCCCACTATCGCAGCGATGCCGTTCGCAGCAAAAGCCCGACAGTTTGAGCAAAAGCCCGCGCGAAGCGATTGCCAGAAAGATCCATTATTGACCCGTACTTCAGACATTCTTTCTGAAGCGTTGAAATTAACTCTCAAGAGGATCAACTATGGAACTCAACGGTAAAGTCGCGCTCATCACCGGTGCTTCAAGCGGAATTGGTGCCTCCACGGCCAAAAAGTTAGCGGAACAGGGCGTCAGGGTGGGTCTCGCTGCCCGCCGTCTGGATCGTCTTCAGGCGCTGGTGTCTGAAATTGAGGCTGCTGGCGGGGAAGCCATGGCGCTGGCCATGGATGTCACTGACCCGGCCTCAGTTAATAAAGGGGTGGAGGCACTGCACAAACGCTATGGCCATATTGATATCGCCTTTAATAACGCCGGGCTGATGCCGATTTCGAATATCGCCAGCCTCCGGGTTGACGAGTGGCATCGAATGGTAGATGTAAACGTAAAGGGCCTGTTTAACACGGTCGCGGCCGTATTGCCGATTATGCAGTCACAGCGCTCGGGTCATATCATCAATACCTCGTCGATCGCCGGGCGTAAAACGTTTCCCGGACTGGGCGTATACTGCGCGACGAAGCACGCGGTTGCCGCCTTCTCGGATATTTTGCGTATGGAGCTGGCCCCTCAGTTCAACATTCGCGTCACCTCGCTTCAGCCGGGTGCCGTTGAAAGTGAATTATTCGAGCATATCAGTGACGAAAATTATCGTGCACAGATGGAACAGCTGAAGGAGAAGATGACGTTCCTGAAAGCCGATGATATCGCCGACTCGATTCTTTACGTATTGCAGGCACCGGAACATGTGGACGTGGCAGAGCTGTTTATTATGCCGACCGAACAGCCGTGGTAAGAGGGTGAAGCGGGTCAGGCTGGTGCCTGACCCGCTACGTTAGTTTGCAGAGGCCGTAGGTCTGATGGTGATTTCGGTGGTATCGACACTCTCAGGCGCCTCGATGATGTGGCGCACGGCGCGAGCGATATCAGCCGGTTTGAGAGCAATAGCCCGGTACGCATCCATCACCGCCATGGTTTCTTCGTGCGTAATGGTCGAGGCCAGTTCGCTTTCCACTACCCCAGGGTTGACGCAGGTCACACGGATGTTCGAACTTTCCTGACGTAAACCATCGGAAATGGCCCGTACCGCAAATTTGGTCGCGCAATAGACGGCGGCCGTGGGCACGACGGACAAGGCACCAATCGAGCCTATATTGACGATCTGCCCCGAGCCCTGGGCTTCCATAATCGGCAAAACAGCACCAATACCCCACAGTACGCCCTTGATATTTACGTCAATGGTGCGTTCCCACTCATCCTGCTTGCCAGCCGAAAGCGGAGAGAGAGGCATAATGCCCGCGTTGTTAATAAGTACGTCAATTCGGCCCCACTTATCCCGTGCTGCCTGAACGAAGGCGGCCATCGACTGGCGGCTGGTAACGTCTAATACCTGAGCCTCTGCCTCCCCTCCTGCGCTGCGGATTTCATCAGCCAGAGCGTGGATGCGATCTAGCCTGCGTGCACCCACGAACACTTTTGCGCCTGCCTTGCCGAGCTCTCTGGCGATACCTTCTCCGATACCGCTGGAGGCGCCGGTAATTAAGATGACTTTGTTCATGTTTTACTCCTTCAGTTGAGTTCACTGCAATCATAGATACAGACCATTGTTTCTTGTATCCTGCCTTTACTGGACTCACTGGTTAGCAATGTTAAACAATGAAAATCGATCTTAATTTGTTACCGCTTTTTCTGGCGGTCGCCGAAGAACGCAGCTTCAGCGCTGCCGCCGGGCGCCTGGGCATAACCCGTTCCGCTGTCAGCCAGGGAATAAGACGTCTCGAAGATGGGTTTCAGACCCTGCTGGTGATGCGCACCACGCGCTCGGTAAGGCTCACCGAAGCGGGTGAACGGTTGCATAAATCGTTGCTGGGGCCCATCGCCAACATTGAGGCGGCCTTTGACGACGTCACCTCGGACAGCATACCGCGCGGACAGCTCAGGATCGCTGTCACCTCAATTGCGGAAGCGTTTCTTTCGGGCCCACTGCTCGCCTCGTTTACGGCCGCGCATCCTGCGGTATCGCTTGATGTTTTCGTGTCAGATGAGGAATTCGATATCGTGGCAGCGGGCTATGATGCCGGGGTGAGGCTGGGCGAAGTTATCGAAAAAGACATGATCGCTATTCCCCTTACGGGCCAGCAGCGTGAACGGGTGGTGGCTTCACCTTCCTATCTGGCGACACACAGCGCACCGACGCACCCCCGTGAGCTGGTCGCTCATCGGTGTATCGGCTGGCGCCCTTCCCCGGACGTTGCCCCCTATCGCTGGGAGTTTGAGGAAGCAGGCGTCCCTTTCGATGTGGCAATTGAACCACAAATCACCACTAACGATCTGCGTCTTATGCTCAGCCTCGCGCTGGCCGGCGGTGGTATAACCTTTGCCACGGAGGACACCTTCACACCGTACATTGAATCAGGACAGCTGGTTTCCTTACTGGATGCGTTTCTTCCATCTTTTCCTGGTTTTTATCTCTATTTTCCCCAGCGCCACAATATGGCCCCCAAGCTCAGAGCCCTGATCGAGCACATCCGCCAGTGGCGACAGCTCCCCGCCACGCAACCCACACAGCGTTAAATGGTTCCAACCCTGAATGCAGATTTTCCTCAATCTACTGCATCCCTTTGATGAGCATCAACGACAGCACGTCATTACCATGGAAAATGACAACGGACACGATGGGCAGGACTTCACACAAGGATGGAACCTTAAAAATGTACAGACCAATAGTTGTTATCCTCTTTATTCTTTTGACATTAGCTGCCCTCGTGGAAATCGGCATAATTTCTTTAGGCTAATACCGATAGCCTCTGAAAGGCCACGCTTGCGGCCTTTTATTTATTAAACATGAGAAGAAAATACGTAATTTTTTTGATTAGCAGAAATTAACCCGCCCGTAAAAATATATTTTATAAATGAGAGAGTTTTAAATATATCATACACCAGATATTTTACCCTAACTTAAACTACAATTAAGCAGCAATTAAACCTAACCAAAATTAGATATTTATCGCATATTATAATTATTAATATCGCCCCACCAGCACCGTTTTAAGGGTTGCACCTTTTACGCCGAAACCCTTTATCCACGCGCCCTCATAGCTAACGAAATATATTCACGCTATCAATTAATCTCCCCTGCAATAGCCGCGTTGGGTTTACGAACACTTAATTTGCGTATTCAGACATTTATAGCTATATCATTTTTATAACGAAATAATTTAATACCTGCACAAATAATAAGGCTTATAAATCGCAAACATATAAATAAACAACTATTTCCTATGTAAATAATTAGCTTTGCCCTGAGGTTGCCACTTTTAATCCTGGCGGGCATCGGTCGCGCTAAAGAAAGTAACGGTAAATCCTGTTTATTAAACAGTATTTTCGCCGGGAGCGCGTTCATCCCTTCAGAAACGATGGCTTTGTTTGACACGCCGTAACCAATCACTCTGCTGGAGTAATAACTGTATGAGCCAAATATCTGTTATATCTAAATTAACTGGCGTGGAAACGACCACGGAAGGGACACAGATAACACTCGATCACTCCTCAATCGTTAAGCTTAACGTGGATCGAGCCAACATCGCAGATTACTCCCGCAGCGGAAACGATCTGGTGATTACCCTCAACTCGGGCGAAGTGATTACCCTCAAGAATTTCTACGTTACTGATGCGCAGGGCGTAAGCCAGCTGGTGCTTGAAGAGAGTGACGGAGCGCTGTGGTGGATTGAAGATCCAACCGGTGCCGCGACCTATGAATCCATCGCCTCCACCGATGCATTACTGGCGGCGTCAGGGAGTGATGCCGGCGGCGCCGCTGCGTGGCCCTGGGTGCTGGGTGGCCTGGCCGCCGCAGGTGGGATTGCTATTGCGGCGGGAACCGGCGGTGGAGGTGGCGGAGATGACGATAACAACAACCCGAATCCCGGTAATCCGGGAAATCCTTCCGAACCTGATACTACGCCTCCGAATGCTCCCACTAATCTTCAGGTCTCACCTGACGGCAAAACCGTAACAGGTACGGCTGAACCGGGCAGCACGATTACCCTTAAAGATGCCGATGGCAACACCATTGGAACGGGCAAGGTCGGCAGCGACGGCAAATTTACTATCGATCTCGGTACGCCGCTCACCAACGGGGAGCAGATCACCGCCACGGCCACCGACCCGTCCGGCAATACCAGCCAGGGTGGTCAGGTCACAGCACCGGATCTCACCGCGCCGGATGCACCTGCCAATCTGGAGGTTTCGCCTGACGGCAAAACCGTGTCCGGTACGGCTGAGCCGGGCAGCACCGTGACACTGAAAGATGCCGATGGCAACACCATCGGAACGGGCAAGGCTGGCAGCGACGGGAAATTTACTATCGATCTCGGCACGCCGCTCACCAACGGGGAGCAGATCACCGCCACCGCCACCGATCCGTCCGGCAATACCAGCCCGGGCGTTCAGGTCACGGCACCGGATTCAACCGCGCCGGCTGCCCCCGAGATTGTCACCGTCAATGATAACGTGGGCACCGAAGCGGGCCCGCTGAGCAACGGACAACACACGGACGATGCACGCCCGACGTTCAGCGGCATCAGTGAAGCTGGCACCGTTATTACCTTCTATGACAACGGCAAGCCGATCGGCACCGCCACGGCCGATGCTACCGGGAAATGGAGCTTTACCCCGTCGACCAACCTGTCTGAAGGAAACCACGCCATTACCACCACCGCGACCGATGCGGCAGGCAACCAGAGCGGCCTGTCTCAGCCGATCAACTTTACCGTCGATCTTACGCCGCCAGACATGCCGGAGGCGACGCTCAATTCGACAGGCACGCAAATCACCGGTACTGCCGAGCCGGGCAGCAAAATTGTCATCACCAACAACGCCGGGGTGCAAATCGGGACCGCCACTGCCGACAGCAACGGCAACTACGTCGCCAACCTGAACCCTGCACAAGTGAACGGCGAGATCATCTCCGTGGTCGCCTCCGATGCCGCAGGCAACCAGAGTTCCCCGGCGCTGGTTAACGCAGCGGACATCACCGCGCCTGCCGCACCGGGTAACCTGGTGGTGGCGGAAGACGGGGCAAGCGTCAGCGGAACCGCCGAGCCAAACAGCACGATTATTATTAAAGCGCCGGACGGTACGATCATCGGCCAGGCCACCGCCGGTCCGGACGGCACCTTTACCATCCCGATTTCGCCAGCCCAGACCAACGGTGAAGCCCTTGAAGTGACGGCCACCGACGGCAGCGGCAACACCAGTCCGTCCGGCTTTGCCGACGCGCCAGACAGCACGCCACCGCTGGCACCGGAAAACGTGGTGATCTCTGCCGACGGCACCACGGTAACCGGTACAGCCGAGCCGGGCAGCACCGTCACCATTCGTGAAAATGGCATTAAGGTCGGGGAAGCGGTCGCCGACGATCAGGGTAATTTCAGCGTTGATCTGATCCCGCCGAAAGCCAACGGCGAAGCCCTGACCGCAGATGCCACCGATACCGCCGGAAACACCGGCCCGACCGCGCCGTTTGACGCGCCGGACATCACCGCGGCACAAACCCCGGTCATCACAGGCGTGGAGGATGATGCGCTCGACGTCACCGGTCCTGTCAGCCAGAACGGTCTCACCAACGACAAAACCCCGACCATCAACGGAACGGGCGAGCCCGGAACAACGATCACCCTCTACAGCGGCACCACTGAAATCGGCACCGCGGTGGTTGGGCCTGACGGCCAGTGGTCCATCACGCTGGAAACGGATCTTCCCGACGGCGGGCACGTGCTGACGGCGACGGCGGTTGACGCCAACAATAACCTCAGCGGGACATCGAACACCTGGAGCATCACGGTGGATACCGCCGCGCCGGGCGCTCCAGCCATTACGCAGGTCATTGATGACGTACCGGGCCGCACGGGGCCGCTCGACAACAACCAAATCACCAACGACACGCTCCCGACGCTGAACGGTACCGGCGAGCCGGGCTCCACCGTGACGATCCGCCTGGACGGACAGGATATTGGTACTGCCATTGTGAACAACGGCGGCGCATGGACCTTCACGCCCACTACCGCATTAGGGAACGGGCAGCATACGTTCACCGTCGTCGCGAGCGATGCGGCCGGCAACACCAGCGCATCATCACCCGGCTTTACCTTTACCGTCGATACCACTCCGCCACCGGCAGCCACCCTTGACACCGTCTCCGATAACATCGGCACTGTGCAGGTTCCGCTTAACAGCGGGGATACTACCGATGACACGCTGCCGCAGCTGCAGGGAACCGCACCGGAAGGCACCACCATCACTATCTATGACGGGACCACCCTGCTCGGCACGGCCGTGCTTGACGGCAGCGGCGGCTGGAGCTTTACGCCAACCACGCCGCTGACGGACGGCCCGCATTCGCTGACGGTCCACGCGACGGATGAGGCGGGTAATACCACCATCTCGCCACCGTTTGAGCTGGCGATCGACACGACCGCGCCTGCAACGCCGGATATTCCTGAGATCACCGTGAACCCGGACGGCGCCACACCGGGGACGGCTCTGAATCCTGGGGAGACCACCCGCGATACCACACCAACCCTGAGCGGCTCGGGCACGCCGGGAGATACCGTAAGCATTTACGATGGCGCAACCAAAATAGGTGAAGCCGAGATCGATGGCGACGGTAACTGGAGCTGGACACCGGAAGATCCGCTCCCTGACGGCACCTACGATCTCTCCCTGACGGTGACTAATCAGGACAGCGCCGGGAACGAAAGCGCACCGTCCACGCCAGTGACCATTACCATTGATACCGACGCGCCGGGCCAGCCGGGGATCCCGACGGTGACAGACAGCGTAAGCCAGATCACCGGGCCAGTGGACAACGGCGGAACCACCAACGATCCGCGCCCGGTACTGAGCGGCACCGGTACGCCGAATGACGTCATTACCATCTATGACCAGGTGGGTACAGGCGAGCCGCAGGCCGTGGGCAGCGTCACGGTGGACGGTAGCGGTAACTGGAGCTGGCGTCCTGAGAGCAACATTGGCGAAGGGACGCACCAATACACGGCGACCGCCACCGATGAAGCTGGCAATGAATCTCTGCCATCAACCGGTATCACGATAACGGTCGACACCCTCGCCCCGGATACCCCGCTCATCGGTTCCATTGGCGGCGCTCAGAATGGAGGCTCAACCAACGATAATACACCTGTCATTGGCGGAGGCGGCACGACCGGCGAAACGGTGATTATCTACAACAACGGCGTGGAAGTGGATCGCGTTGAAATCGCCAATGGCGAGTGGTCATACACCCTGCCGACACAAACCGATGGCCCGCTGAATATCACCGTCGCCGCGGTGGACGACGCGGGTAACCTGAGCCCGGTCAGCCCGGTCTTTAGCGTGACGGTCGATACGCAGGCACCGACCGTGCCGCAAATTGACGCCGTCTCTGACAGCCAACTGACCAACAGCGTGCTTTACACCCGCGACGGTACCCCAACCCTCACCGGGATTGGCGAGCCAGGTTCGAGCGTAACCGTTTCTGTTGATGGCACGCCGTCTCCGGTGGTCGTGGTGGTTCAGCCGAACGGGACATGGTCCTGGACAGCCGACCCCGCGCTTGCGGAAGGGCCGCACACCTTCTCGGTTGCCGCAAGTGACGCGGCGGGGAATACCTCCGCCAGCTCCGGCGATCTCAGCGTGACGGTGGATACGCTGCTTCCTGCAACGCCAACCAATATCACCATTGCCGCAGAGGGCACGCCGCTGACCGGTACGGCAGATGACGGAACCACGGTGACGGTGCGTGACGCCGGCGGCAATATCATCGGGACCGGGGTCGCGACGGGAGGCACCTTCTCCATCGCCCTCTCCCCGGCCCAACTGGATCCCGCGACGCTGACGCTGTTCGCCACGGACGCCGCAGGTAATGCAAGCCCGACAACCACCTTTGACGTACCGGACTCCCCGCTTATTCTGCCAGCGGTGCCGGTGATTACGGCAATCAACGATGACGCCGATCCCGTCACTGGCGATGTGAAAGATAAAACCACCAATGACACCACGCCTACCCTTACCGGCACCGCCGATCCGGGTAGCGTCATCACCATTTATCTGGATGGGGCGCTGGTTCCGCTGACCGAAATTGTTGCGGATACAGACGGCAACTGGAGCTATACGCCTCTACTGCCGCTCGCGGAAGGCCCACACACCTTCGCCGTCACCGCCACAAACACCACCACCGGCGCGACCAGCGGGCAGTCGCCGATCGCGACCGTCACCGTCGACCTCACCGATCCGACCGCACCAGCCATCGGTGCGGTGACCGATGACGTAGGCCCGGTCACCGGCCCAATCGCTGACGGGCAGAGCACCAACGACAACCGTCCTACCCTGACCGGAACAGGCACGGCCGGGGACACCATTACGGTGTACGATGACGGCGACCCGCTGGGCACCGTTGTTGTCGGTCCGACCGGCACCTGGAGCTACACGCCGCCTGCGCTGGACGACGGCAGCCACACCCTGACCGTGACCGCCACCGACCCGGCAGGCAATGAGAGCGCCCCGTCGGCCGGGATCACCATTGTGGTCGACACCGTTTCCACCACGCCGGTAATTACCAGCGTGACGGATAACGCAGGGAATGCGGCAACGCCTGTCCCAAGCGGCGATCCAACCAACGACACTACGCCAACCCTGACCGGTAGCGCCGAGCCGAACAGCGTCGTCGCCATTTTTGATGGCGCTACGCAAATTGGTACGGTGGCAGCAGACGGCACCGGTGCCTGGACATTTACTCCTGAAACCGCCCTCGGCGAAGGGACGCATGACTTTACTGTCAGAGCGACGGATCCGCAGGGCAACGTCAGCCAGCCGTCCAACGCCTGGAGCGTCGAAATCGATCTGACTGCGCCACAGGTGCCGACGATCGTTACGGTCAGCGACAACGCCCCGGGAGGCGCAACCGGCCCGCTTACCGCCGGGCAGGTGACCAATGACACCACGCCAACCCTCAGCGGCACCGGCCAGGCGGGTACCATCATTCACGTGCTTAATAACGGCGTGGAGATTGGCACCACCACGGTCGACGGCAGCGGCAACTGGACCTTTACGCCGGATCCGGTACTGACGGACGGGACGTATAACCTGCGCGTTAACGCCAGCGATGATGTCGGAAACGTCTCCGCCAACTCGCCAGTGTTCGCCTTTACGGTGGATACCGCCGGGCCTGCGGCCCCGATGGTTACCACGGTAATAGACGATGTCAGCCCGGGAACGGGAACCCTCGCCAGCGACGGCTCCACGAACGACACCCGTCCAACCTTCAACGGTACGGGGGAAGTGGGCGCAACGGTGCACGTTATTGTCGATGATGTGGAAATCGGCACGGCGGTCGTCAACGCCCAGGGTAACTGGACCTTCACGCCGACCACTGAACTGGGCGAAGGGCCGCACGTTATTACCTTCAACGCCACCGATGCCGCAGGCAATACCGGGGTCACCTCACCACCGTTCAACCTGACGGTGGATACCTCGGTGCCCGAGGCACCGGTCTTTACCCCGGCCACTGACGATGCTGGTACCGTGCTGGGCCCGGTCGCCTCGGGACAAAGCACAGACGACACCACGCCAACACTGAACGGCACCGCGGCGGCCAACGCGACCATCACCATTTATGAAAGTGGCCGTGAAGTGGGTACCGCCGTGGCGGACGCAAACGGCGTATGGAGCTTTACCACCGGTACGCTGGCAAACGGCAGCCACACCTGGAACGCCACGGTAACCGATGCCGCGGGCAACGTCAGCCCTGCCTCACCAGGCTTTACGCTGGTGGTAGATACGGCTGCGCCTGTCGCGCCGGTTATCACCCAGGCGATTGACGACGTTGGCACCATCACCGGGCAATAGGTTCCGGCCAGACCACCAACGATCCTCTCCCGCGTCTGGTGGGGACCAGCGAGCCGCTGGCCACCGTGAATATTTATGAGGGCACCACGCTGGTGGGCACCGGTACTGCCGATGCCGATGGCAACTGGACCGTCGATATCACCGTGCCGCTGGAAAGTGGGTCACACACCTTTACCGCAGAAGCAACGGATCAGGCGGGTAACACCAGCACGTCGTCCGCCGACTTCAGCCTGACCATTGACACCACACCGCCAGCGCTGCCGGTGCTGACCAGCATCACCGACGATGTCGGTAACGCCGCTGCGCCTGTCGCCAACGGCGGGTTAACCAACGATGCGCGGCCAACGCTCACCGGTACGGCAGAAGCCGGCGCGACGGTCACCATCTTTGATAATGGGGTACAGATTGGCACCGCAGTCGCCACCGGCGGCGCGTGGAGCTTTACGCCTTCCACCCCGCTGGCTGACGGGCCGCATAATCTGACCTTCTCCGCCACCGACGCGGTGGGCAACGCCAGCGCGCAGACCGGCGGTTACACCATTAATGTGGATGCCACCGCCCCTGTCGTACCGGCAATCACCTCGATTGAGGATGATGTGGGGACCGTCACCGGACCTGTTACTGGCACCAACCCAACCAACGACACCCGTCCGACCTTAAACGGTACGGCAGAAGCCAATGCCACCGTACGTATTTACGACGGCACGACGCTGGTGGGGACCGTCACTGCCGATGCCAACGGCAACTGGACGCTGCCGCAAACCAGCACCACGCTGACGGAAGGCGCGCATAACTTCACCGCAACCGCCACCGATGCCGCGGGCAATACCAGCGTGGCTTCACCGATTATCACGATTAACGTTGACCTGACGCCGCCACCAGCCCCAACCGGGCTGGCGGTGATCACCAACGGGACGCAGGTCACCGGTACAGCGGAAGCGGGAAGCACCGTCACCATCACCAGCAGCACCGGAACCGTGCTTGGAACGGCCGTCGCGGACGGTAGCGGAAGCTTCAACGCCACCATCACCCCTGCACAGACCGCCGGTGAATCCCTGATCGTCTTTGCTACGGATAAGGCCGGTAACGCGGGTATCACCACCTCCGTGATTGCCCCGATCACCACGATCCCGAACGCGCCGGTTATCGCAAACATCGATGATAACGTCGGCACGGTGACGGGCAACCTGACCAACGGGAAAACCACCGATGACACCACGCCAACCCTGAGCGGCACGGCGCAGCCGAACGCGACCATCACCCTCTATAACAACGGGGTGCTGATGGGCACGGTCACCGCGAACGCCAGCGGCAACTGGAGCTTCACCACACCGGTGCTGAGCGAAGGGCCGCATGCCTTCACCGCCACGGCGACCAACGGCTCGGGCACCAGCCCGATTTCCACCTCGACCACGGTGATTGTCGATCTCACTGCGCCAACGGCTCCAACCGGGACCTTCAACGCAGACGGCAGCGTACTGACCGGTAGCGCCGAAGCGGGCAGTACCGTCACCATCCGCCTGGCGGATAATTCAACGGTCACCGCCACGGCGGACAGCAACGGTTCCTGGAGCTACACCTTCCTCAATAAACAGACGGAAGGTCAGACGCTGCAAATCACCGCCACCGATGCGGCAGGCAACGTTTCGCTGCCCGGCTCAGCCCTTGCGCCGGTGGTGCCGCTCTCTGCCAGCACCAACGCTGAAGAACTGGCGCTCACGACCACCGCCACGGTGACCAACTCGCAGTACAGCGACTATGGTTTCCTGCTGGTAGGCGCCTTAGGTAACGTGCTGACGCTGCTCGGCAACGACACCGCGCAGGTAGGTTTCACCGTCGGCAACGGCGGCAGTGCGGATATTGCCGTGAACGCCAACGCCACGGGTGCCGTTCTTTCCCTGCTCAATACCCTTGAGCTGGTGGTACAGCGCTTCGACGCCGCCAACAACACCTGGACCACCGTGGTCGATACCGGGCAGCCGCAGTTCGCTGACCTGTTGACCCTCGGCGCGACGGGTGTGTCGCTGAACCTGACCGGGCTGGCGAATGGTCAGTATCGCGTCCTGAGCTACAACACTAACCTGCTGGCAACCGGCTCTTACACCAGCCTCGATGTGGCGGTGAAAGAGACCAGCGCAGGCACCGTGTCCGGCGAGACCAGCGTTGTCGGGAACGTCATCACTGACGTGGATCCAACCGCAGGCAGCGACAACGCCCCGGCGGGCACCACCGTCACTACGGTCACCAACGCCCAGGGCACCACCACCAGCGTTACGGCTGACGGCACGGTGATTCAGGGGCAATACGGCACGCTGACCATCAACCTGGACGGCAGCTATACCTATAACCTGACCAACACCAGCGCCGCCGTCATTGGCCGCACGGAGAACTTTACCTACACCATCACCCATAACGGCACCAGCGCCTCGGCAAATCTGGTTCTGTCGCTGGGCGAAGGCACTACCAGCAGCGGGATCGTGGCCGTGGACGATACCGCCTCGCTGACCTTCGACACCACCGTGGAGGCGATCAACAACGGCACCTCGTCGCAGGGCGGCTTTACCCTGGTGGGGATCAACCTTGGCAATACCCTGGGGCTGAACCTGCTGGACGATCTGGCCAACCCGATCATTTATAACGTGGAAGAAGGCACCACCCGCACCATGACCGTTCAGGCGTCCGTGGGCGGCGTCGCGCTGGCCTCGGTGTTCGACCTCTACATCTATAAGTTCAACAATGCGACGCAGACCTTCGAGCAGATGCGCGTTGAACCCGGCTGGCTGCGCGCGCCGCTGCTGGGCGGCACCTCCCCGCAGCTGACGTTGAACCTGCCCGCTGGCGAGTACCTGTTCCTGCTCAATACGGCGGCGGGGATCACCGCGCTGACGGCCTACACGCTGAACGTCTTGCAGGATCATGTCTACAGCGTGGCAAGCGTGAGCGAGAGCACGACCGGGGATGTGCTGGCGGATGATATTGCGCCAGCAGGTACCGTGGTCTCCGACGTTAACGGCGTAGCAGTGAACAGCAGCGGCCTGACGGAGATCACCGGCGAGTACGGTACGCTGCGGATCAACGCAGCCGGGGAGTACACTTACACCCTGGACAGCGGAGTCGGCGCTGACAGCATCAGCACCCCAGATACCTTCGTCTACACCATCACCGCGCCGAACGGCTCGAAAGACACGGCATCGCTGAACATCACCCCGACCGCGCAGCCAATGGACGCGGTGAACGATGTCAGCACGGCGATGGACGTGAACTCGGTGCACCGCACCGCCGCATACTCGGATACCACCGTCGGGTCGGCGAGCTGGAACGCCGCGCTGCTTGCCTCAACCCAGGGCAGCGGAAGCGGGACCTTCGTGGTGGATCCTAATACTGCACTGCATAACGTGGTTCTGTCGTTTAACGTCGCCTCGCTGCTGACCCTTACCGGGTTAACGGTCGACTGGACGCTGACCAACGGCACCACCACCCTCAGATCCGGCTCATTTAACGGCGGGCTGCTGCTGGGCGGCAGGGCGACGATCAACCTGACGGGCCTCGATCTGGAAGCGGGAACCTATACGCTGAACTATACCGGCAGAATGGGACCGCTGGGGGTGGGAAATATCACCGTTACCCCAAGCGTCACCGGGACCAGCTACTCCCTGTCGCAGTTTGACGCCACGGGCACCCACACCGTTGACGGCAATATCTTCGACGGCACCGGCTCTGCGGGCGCGATGGACCAGCTGCACTCGGTGGATACCCGTCTCAGCATTACCGGCTACGACGGCGTAACCACCACGCTGGATCCTTACACCGGCAGCACGCAGGTAAACATCACGGGTCACTACGGCACGCTGGCGATTGCCGCAGACGGCAGTTACACCTACACACTCAACCCGGGGATATCGTTCTCTACCATCACCAGCAAGGAGGTCTTTAACTACACCCTGACCGACGCCAACGGCACCCGGGATACCGCCTCGCTGACCATCAATATGGCACCGAAATTTGTCAGTTCGGAACATAACGATGTGATTAGCGGCACGGCCTACGGCGACACGCTGATTTATCAGGTGTTGAACACTACGGCGGGTAACGCCACCGCAGGTAACAGCACGGGTGACCACTGGACGAACTTCTCCCTGTCGCAGGGAGACAAGATCGACATTGGCGATCTGCTGGTGGGCTGGAACGGTAGCGCGTCGACGCTGGGGAACTATGTCTCTGTTTCACAAAGCGGTAACAATACTGTGATCTCCATCGACCGTGACGGCACGGGAGCCGCCTACACTAAATCTACGCTCGTTACGCTGGACAACGTTCAGACCACCTACGACGAGCTTGTAAACCAGCAACACATCATTACCTGATAGCACCTGCAAGAAATGACCCGGGCGCGCACAGCGCCCGGGCATAAACAAAAAAGCAGTACTTTTTTATTAGGGACAAGACATGGGAAAGAAGATGCCTTACTGGTGGCTCTCGTGCTGCCTGATATCTGTGCCCGCTATCGCGGCAAACCCTGCGGCGATGATTAATACCGGACAATTAAGCGAAACGCAGGAACTCCCCTCTTTAAATGGCCGCGTGGCGCCCGTAGCCAGCAAAGCCGCCCCCGGCACGCTACAGCTGGATGAAGCCGTAAACCGCGCCGTGACCTGGCATCCGGCCATCAGTGAAGCCGTCGGCAAACTTTATCAGCAGAGCGAAAATGTGGACGTCGCCAAATCGAAATATTATCCGCAAATTAACGCCGGCATGGATAACGGCTATAGCCACGACGGCGACGATAATGGCTTTACCCCCTCGCTGGTGCTTTCGCTTTCGCAAATGCTTTACGACTTCGGCAAAGTCGCAAGCCAAGTGCGCGCCGAAAACGCGGGCGTCGCCCAGCAGCAGGCCAACGTGCTGGTGAGCATCGACACTATCGCCCACGATACCGCCATCGCTATGGTGCAGGTGCAGACCTGGCAGCAGATGGTCGAGACCGCTAAAGAACAGCTGGACGCCCTGACCTCCATCGGCACACTGACGAAGCTGCGTAATGACGAAGGCGCCACGTCGCTCTCTGACGTGGTGCAGACCGATGCCCGTATCGAAGGCGCGCGAGCGCAGCTGATGCAGTATCAGGCCAGCCTCGACAGCTCACGCGCCACGCTGATGAGCATGCTGGGCTGGGACGGCCTGAACGCGGTCAGCAATGAATTTCCGCAAAGTCTGGCCCGCAGCTGCGATATTGCCGAGCCGGACGATCGCCTGGTACCCTCGGTTTTAGCGGCCTGGGCGCAGGCCAACGTCGCGCAGGCCAATCTCGACTATGCCAACGCGCAGATGACCCCTACCGTCTCGCTGGAGCCGGAAGTCCGCCACTATCTTAACGACCGCTACTCAGGCAACGAAACGCGGGACCGCACCCAGTACTCCGCGTGGGTAAAAGTGCAGATGCCGCTCTATCAGGGCGGCGGCCTCACCGCCCGGCGTAACGCCGCCGGACACGCGGTGGAATCGGCCCAGTCCACCATTCAGCGCACCCGTCTTGAGGTGCGGCAAAAACTGCTGGAAGCGCGCAGCCAGGTGATGAGCCTGATGAGCACGCTTCAGATCCAGGGCCGCCAGGAAGCGCTCAGCGCCCGTACCCGCGAGCTGTATCAGCAGCAGTATCTCGATCTTGGTTCCCGCCCGCTGCTCGACGTGCTCAACGCCGAGCAGGAGGTGTATCAGGCGCGCTTTACCCAGCAGCAAACCGCCGGACAGCTCCGCCAGCTTCAGCTGAACTGTCTCTACCAAACCGGGCGCATACGTCAGGCGTTCGATCTTGAAAACCGCACCATCCAGACCGTGGAGATCCAGCCATGAAGCAACGCGATATTCCGCAGGGTGAAAACATGACGGATGAGGCGCTGGAGCAGTGGGCGCAGGCGTTTGGCTATGTGGCGACGCGCTATCGCGTTGCCTGCTCGCCAGGCTCGCTGATCGCGGGCGCGCCGTGGCTGAAAGGCAAACCGATGGTGCCCGCGCTGACGCAGCTCGCCCGTGAAGCCGGGCTGACGTTCCAGCTGCTGACGGCCGATCAGCACGCCATCAACAGCTGGCGTCTGCCGGTGGTGGTAGAGCTAAACGACGGTAAAATCGGCGTGATCGACAATTTCGACGGCGAGGATACGCTTGAGGTCAGCTTTTTCGACGACAACACGCACACCAACCGCCTGTCGATGAGCGCGATGCTGCCTGCCATCCGCCACGTCATCGCCCTGCGTCCGCTGGCGGCGCTGAAGGACAGCCGCGTGGACGCCTATATCTCAAAATACCGCCCGGACTGGCTCTACCGGCTGGTGATGCGCGACCTTCGCCCTTACAGCTGGGTGATGCTGGCGGCGCTGTTTATCAACGTGCTCTCCCTCTCCGGCATTGTCTTTTCCATGCAGGTGTATGACCGGGTGATCCCCGCCCAGTCCTACCCGACGCTCTACGTACTGACTATTGGGGTACTGATCGCCACGCTGTTTGGTTTTGTGCTGCGCGTGGCGCGCGGGCACATTATGGATCTGCTGGGCAAACGCTCGGATATGCGCGTCTCGGATCGGGTCTTCGGCCACGCGCTGCGGCTACGCCACAGCGCCATTCCGCGCTCCACCGGCAGCTTTATCTCCCAGCTGCGCGAGCTGGAGCAGATCCGCGAGATGGTCACCTCCTCCACCATTTCCACCATCGTCGATCTGCCGTTCTTTATCCTGTTTGTGATTGTGCTGGCGATCATCGCCCCGCAGCTGGCGTGGATCGCCCCGGTGGCGGCGGTGATCATGGTCCTGCCTGGCCTGCTGCTGCAAAAGAAGCTGGCAGAGCTGGCGAAGCAGTCGGCGCATGAATCTACCCTGCGCAACGCGGTGCTGGTGGAGAGCGTGCAGGGGCTGGAGGACATCAAGCTGATGCAGGCGGAGAACCGCTTTTTGCAGCAGTGGAACAGCTATATCCAGATCACCGCCGAATCCGGCCTGCGCACCCGCGAACTGACGCAGAACCTGATCAGCTGGGGGATGACCATTCAGAGCCTGGTCTATGCCGGGGTGATCGTGGTGGGCGCGCCGATGGTGATCGACGGCACCTTAACCACCGGTTCGGTGGTGGCCGCCTCGATGCTCGCCTCACGGATGATCGCCCCGATGGCGACGCTGTGCGGCGTGCTGGCCCGCTGGCAGCAGGTGAAGGCGGCCAAAGAGGGGCTGGACAGCATTATGCAGCTGCCGACCGAGAACCAGCGCGAAGAGACGCCGATCCGCCAGGACGTGCTGCGCGGCCACTATCTTTTCGAGCAGGCGCAGTTCCGCTATCACCCGGAAGATCCCCGCATGGCGCTGCGCATTAACCGCCTGGAGATCAAAGCGGGCGAAAAAGTGGCGATCCTCGGGCGCAACGGCGCGGGCAAATCAACCCTGTTGCAGGCGATGGCGGGCGGGATGGATCTGGCGGGCGGTGAACTGCGGCTCGACAACCTCAGCCTGCCGCATCTGGACGTGGCTGACGTGCGGAGAAACGTCGGCTTTATGACCCAAAACGCCCGGCTGTTTTACGGCACCCTGCGCGAGAACATCACGCTCGGCATGCCGCGCGCCACCGATGAAGAGATCTTCGAGGTGCTGGAGATGTGCGGCGCGGCCAGCTTTGTGCAGAAGCTGCCAAAGGGGCTGGATTACCCGATTATGGAGAACGGCGTCGGGCTGTCCGGCGGGCAGCGGCAGTCTATTCTGCTGGCGCGGATGCTGCTGCGCGACCCGAATATCGTGCTGATGGATGAACCGACCGCCTCCCTTGATGAACATACCGAGCGGGAATTTATTCAACGTCTCGGGGCGTGGCTCGGCAACCGCACGCTGGTTGTCGCGACCCACCGCGTGCCGGTACTGGAGCTGGTGGAGCGCGTGGTGGTACTCAAAGATGGCATGCTGGTGATGGACGCGCCAAAAGCGCAGGCGCTGAACAACAGCCGTATGCAGCAACAGCAGCAGGCAACCGGACGGGAGTGGAATAATGAAAATCAATCAGCGTGACGTTGCCGCAGTAGAAGATCTGGATAACGCGCTCGACTCCGAAAGCGGTTATACCGGTGCCCGGCGCATCGTTTTCTTCTCCCTGCTGATGTTTGTGGTGCTCGGCGTCTGGGCGTGGTTCGGGGTGCTGGATGAAGTCTCAACCGGCACCGGAAAAGTGATCCCCAGTTCACGCGAGCAGGTATTGCAGTCGCTGGATGGGGGGATCCTCACTGAGCTGAACGTACACGAAGGGGATCAGGTGCAGGCCGGACAGGTGCTGGCGCGGCTGGATCCTACCCGCTCGGAATCTAACGTCGGCGAAAGCGCGGCGCGTTACCGCGCGTCGCTGGCCTCCAGCGTGCGCCTGTACGCCGAGGTGAACGATCTCCCGCTGAAATTCCCGCCTTCCCTGGCGAAATGGACCGACCTGACCGCCGCAGAAACGCGGCTTTACAACTCTCGCCGCGCCCAGCTGGAGGATACGCAGCGTGAACTTCGCTCCGCGTTAGCGCTCGCCAATAAAGAACTGGCGATCACTCAACGGCTGGTGAAAACCGGTGCCGCCAGCCACGTGGAAGTGCTGCGCCTGCAACGGCAGAAAAGCGACCTTGAGCTGAAGCTCACCGACGTGCGTTCCCAGTATTACGTGCAGGCCCGTGAAGCGCTGTCGAAGGCCAACGCCGAGGTGGATATGGTGTCAGCGATCCTGAAAGGCCGCGAGGATTCCGTTACCCGCCTGACGGTGAAGTCGCCGGTGCGCGGGATCGTGAAAAACATCAAGGTGACCACCATCGGCGGCGTCATACCGCCCAACGGCGAGTTAATGGAGATTGTGCCGGTGGACGATCACCTGCTGATTGAAACCCGCCTCTCGCCCCGGGATATCGCCTTTATCCATCCTAATCAGGAGGCGCTGGTGAAAATCACCGCCTACGATTACGCGATTTACGGCGGGCTGCACGGGGTGGTGGAGACCATTTCGCCGGACACCATTCAGGACGAAGCGAAGCCGGAGGTGTTCTACTACCGTGTATTCATTCGCACAAGCCAGGATTATCTGGTGAACAAGGCGGGCAGGCACTTTTCGATTGTGCCGGGGATGATTGCGACGGTGGATATTAAGACCGGGGAGAAAACGGTGCTGGATTATCTGATTAAGCCGTTTAACCGGGCGAAGGAGGCGCTGAGGGAGCGGTAGTCAAACGCCGGGTGGCGGCTTCGCCTTACCCGGCCTACACCGCTGTTCCGAGTGATGAGGATCCAACACACCTAACATGATCTCCATCACCAATCTGCTATAGTAGCCCAAATTCATTTTTCAGGAAGAAATCATGCGCCAACGAACCATTGTCTGCCCCATCATCCAGAATGACGGAGCCTACCTGCTATGTAAAATGGCCGACGATCGCGGTGTATTCCCCGGTCAGTGGGCACTCTGCGGTGGTGGAATGGAACCAGGCGAAACCATGGAACAGGCGCTGCGCCGTGAAGTCCGTGAGGAGCTGGGCGACGCGCTGGACATTATCGACGTCAAGCCCTGGGCTTTTCGCGATGACATCAGGGTCAAAACTTACGCCGATGGTACCACCGAGGAAATTTATATGATTTATCTGATCTTCGACTGCATCAGCGCCAATCGGGATGTTACGTTTAACGACGAGTTTCAGGAGATCGCCTGGGTTTATCCGGAATCGTTAAGAGAGCTGGATCTCAACGAGGCCACGCGCATTACCTTTACGCAAAAGGGCCTTCTTTAATCGCCCACTGCCCCGGCGTTTTACCGGTCCACGTTCTGAAAACTTCAATAAATGCGCTGACGCTGCTGTATCCGCACGAGAGCGCAATCCACCCCACCGGCTTCCCCGCCGCCAGCCACTCCATCGCCTGCATGACGCGCGCCAGCTGGCGCCAGTTGACGAAGTTCATCCCCGTCTCCGCGCTAAACCGCCGGTTGAATGTACGTACGCTCATCCCGGCACGGCTGGCACGGCTTTCCACCGTCTGATTATCATCGACGGATTGCAGCAGTTTCCTGACCACATTTTTCAGCCGGGGATCGGTCGGTACGGGCAGATAAAAGCGGACCTGAGACGCCAGAGCCAACTCCTCCAGCAGCAGGATGAGCTTTCGGGGATCGTATTCACTCCCGGCAACGCTTAAACGGGAAAACAGTGCATCGGTAAAATCGTCCGACTCGAAAAGCGTGGCCTCTTCCGGAAGCCCTTCACAATGGGCAGGGTCAAGATAGACAGCGCAACCTTCAATCGCACTTTCCGAAAAGGCAGCGTGCTGCTGACCAGGCGGGATCCAGCCGATATGTTTTGCGGGTACCACCGAACGCCCCAGCGGCGTCTCAATCACCAGCAGCCCCGCAGCAATGCGCCAGAGCTGGCCGGCATGATGGCTGTGCCACGGGGTGTGATAGCCGCCGGGATGAACAAGCCTCTCAGTTGTCAGCATGAATTTGACCGAAAATCGTTATTCTTCAACTTATTACAGAAACTACGCCTTATGCTGTCAAGGATAATAGCGGCTCAACATCACGAGGAGCTAACATGACCATCATTACATCCCTGATAAACCAGCCCGACAACACCCCGCAGCGCGAGCAAATGGCCTGTCTGTTAACCCGCTTATTCAATGGCAATGTAGATCCGGCAGAGGTGTTTACGCCCGATTACCAGCAGGTTACGGACGGTCACATGCTTGATTATCAGGGATTTATGAAACACCTGAACCATGTGCGTGCGCAGATCCGCGAGATTACGTTTACCGTGGAAGCGTTATGTTGCCATAACGAATGTGTGGCAGACCGGCACAGAGTGGCCGTGACATATCCGGATGGTCGCCAGGCAGAATTAGAGGTGTATATGTTTGCCACGCTGCGCGAGGGGAAAATTTGTCGGATCCATGAAGTCACACAGGCGCCAGACGGCGATGCATTTGACCGCACCCTCGCCCACGCCACGCAATAACTTTACCCTACACGGGAACAGCGCATAACGGCATCTGCCATTATGCGCATCCGCTTACAGGGAAATTTTCAGACGTCGAACCGCTTCTTTAAGCTGCTCATCCGTTGGGGTAACGAAAGACATGCGCAGCGTGGTGTGGTCCGGCTCGTTGCAGTAGAAGAACTCACCCGGCACAAACACGACGCCGTTGCTCAACGTTTTTTCCAGCCATTTCGTCGTATTGATGCCGTTATTCATTTTCGCCCACAGGAACATGCCGCCCTTTGGCTTGTGGAACGACATCACATCGCCCAGCTCCGCTTCCAGTTCACTGGCAAAGGTCTGGTATTTCTGGCGATAGGCTTCGCGGATCATTTTAATCTGATTCGCCAGACGACCGGTTTTCAGATATTCGTACGTCATCAGCTGCGACAGCGTGCTGGTGTGCAGATCGGTGGTTTGCTTGAGGTTCACCACCGCACGCTTCAGCCACTCCGGCACCAGCACCCAGCCCACGCGGGTGCCCGGCGCGAGGATTTTAGAGAAGGTGGAGGTGTACACCACGTTATCCTCATTGCCGATATCTTTGGCATGAGCAATCAGCGGGCGGAACGCTTCCTCGGTATAGTTGATTTCGCTGTACGGATCGTCTTCGATAATCACGAAGTCATAGCGCTTCGATAATTCCACCAGCTGTTTACGCCGCGCCTCGGAGAGCGTCACGCCGCCCGGGTTACCAAAGGTTGGCACGATATAAACCGCTTTGATGGTTTTGGTTGCCACCAGCGCTTCAAGTTCATCTACTTTCATGCCGTCGCCGTCGGTGCCGACGGATTCAAAATTCGCCTGTGCCAGGCCAAAGACCTGCAACGCGGCGAGGTAGGTCGGACGCTCAACGACGACCGTATCGCCCGGGTTAATTAACGCACGTGCCAGCACGTCAAGCGACTGTTGAGAGCCGGATGTAATGACCACGTCATCGGCTTTACAGGCGATGCCGCGACCTTCACAGATGCGTTGGATCTCTTCGCGCAGCCCCGGGACGCCTTCCGTCAGGCCGTACTGGAACGCTTCGCCAAAATGCTGAGACAGCACGGCATCAGCGGCAATTTTTAAACCTTCATGATCGAACAGATCCGGGTTTGGAATACCGCCCCCCAGCGAAATCACGCCTGCCATTTTGCTATGTTTTAATAATTCACGGATGGCAGAGGATTGCAGGCCCTGCGCGCTGCTGGCGAGTTTGTTTGCAGACATTCTTTACTTACCTTCTTTTTTTATATTGTGCCCAATCTTAGCAGAATATGGGCAATAAATTCCGTTAGCTTAGGCAGCGGACGCAAATCCTGGCGCCACAATAAATGCACCGGCCTCGGCGCGGGCGTAAACGCTTCCAGAACCCGAACCAGCCTGCCGTTTGCCAGCTCTTCAGCCACCAGCACTTCCGGTTGCAGCAATAGTCCTGCCCCGGCTCGCGCCGCCATGCGTAAGCCGTAGCCGTCATTGCATCGTAAGACGGCATCACGCTTCCAGCGCACCTCGCCTTCCACACCGGGCAGCCGCCACTCGTTACGCGCCGTCCATACCGTGTGCGACAGACACAGGTGATCCACCAGATCGGCTGGCGTTTGCGGCGTACCGTGACGCGCCAGATATTCCGGCGCGGCGCAGATCGTGTAGGGACACAGGTATTTCGCCACCAGATCCTCATTTCGGATCTCCCCGATGCGAATGGCCAGATCGACCCCTTCCTCCACCAGATCCACCATTCGGTTGGTGAGATCGAGTTCGATGCGCACTTGCGGGTAGCGCTGTAAAAACGTGGCCGTCAGAGGCGCGATAACGCAGCCGCCAAACGAGGTGGGTGCCGTCACGCGCAGGGTGCCGGCGGGCGTGGCTCGCAGACGTTCAACTGCGTTTTCAGCAATCGAGACCTGCTCCAGCACGCGCCTGGCCTCTTCGAAATAAACGCGTCCGGCGTCGGTCAGGCTCTGGCGACGGGTGTTGCGTTCCAGTAGCCGCGTGCCGAGCTGCGATTCCAGCAACGCAATATACTTCCCGACCATCACCGCCGACATCTCCAGCTGGGCCGCCGCGCCGGTGAAGCTGCCGCTTTCCACCACCGCGATGAACGTCTCCATCCCGCGAAGCTTATCCATATTCCAAACCTCTGGTTAGTAATCTTCTAACGTTAGCCCAGTTTATCTGAGTTTTTATTTATTAAAGAATGAAGGCTCACAACATAAGGAGTCTGCTATGAAAATCGTCATTATTGGTGCCAGCGGTACGGTCGGTCGTGCAGTCGCAGAAGAGTTAAGCCAACGCCACGAGACGATCCGCGTGGGTCGCACGCAGGGCGAGCATCAGGTGGATATCACCTCGCAGGCGAGCGTACAGGCGCTGTTCGAAAAGATCGGCCCGGTGGATGCGATTGTCTCCGCCAGCGGTGGGGTACACTTCGGCCCGCTCGCAACCATGACCGACGGCGAGTTCAACCGGGGCTTGCAGGATAAGCTACTGGGGCAGGTTCGTCTGGCGCTGACCGGCCAGCACTTCCTGAACGAAGGCGGCTCGATCACGCTGATAAGCGGGATTGTGGCGCACGAACCGATTGCTCAGGGCGTCAATGCCACCACCGTAAACGCGGCGCTGGAAGGGTTTGTGCGCGCCGCGGCCTGTGAACTGCCGCGCGGGATCCGCATTAACCTGATCAGCCCGACGGTGCTGACGGAATCCGTCGAAGCATATGATGGCTTCTTCCCGGGCTTTGAAAGCGTTCCCGCTGCGACCGTTGCGCAGGCCTACCGCCGCAGCGTGGAAGGGGTACAGAGCGGGCGGGTATATAAAGTCGGCTATTAAGCCTTACGGGCGGCGATCAGCACCAGCATCGGGCGTTCCGCCTCTTCGGCCAGCGCGGGCCAGGCGTCAACCTGCGTCTGCGTTGGTCCCCACTCATTGACTTCGCTTATCGTCAATCCGGCCTTGATCAGCGCGTTAAGCGTGGTACCCAGCGTGCGGTGGTATTTGATTACCCCCTCTGCCAGCCAGTTGCTGACGCGCTTGCCTTCGTCCTGATAATGGTTCACGCCCCAGAACCGCTCACCGTTGTCGTCGGTGAGCCAGCCCTGACGGGTGGCGCAGGTATAAATCGGGTGCTCCATCGAGAAAACCAGGCTGCCGCCGGGTTTAAGCGCACGCTGCACCCTGGCGAATAACGCGTCCAGTTCCGGCAGATAGTGCAGCGCCAGCGAGCTGTAGACCAGATCGAGACTGTTTTCGCGAAGCTGAAGAGATTCCAGATCGCTACGCTGATAGTGGATCTGCGTGTCATCCGTCAGTTCTGCCGCGCGGGCGAGCATCTTTTCAGAGATATCGACGCCCGTGACGTCGCAAGCGCCCAGCTCGCGCGCCACGCGGCAGAACCAGCCGTAGCCGCACCCAAGATCGATAACCGATGTGCCAGTTAAATCCGGCAGCATCGCCTTAAGCGCAGGCCACTCCGGTGCGCCGTCCAGCCCCTGAACCGAGCGCGGAAGCTGGGCGTAGCCTTCGAAAAACGCCGGATTGTCGTAGATGTTTTGTGCCATGGCAGATCCCTCTTGAAGAATGTGCATAGCAGTATACTGCATTGTCGGGTGGCGGCTTCGCCTTACCCGACCTACAAAATCTCCGAACCGTAGGCCGGGTAAGCGCAGCGCCACCCGGCACCACATTAGCCCACAGAGCCCCAGACCAGGTTCCCCTTGTGGAACGTCGCGGTACGCGGAGAGATACGCGCCACGGCCTCGGCGGAACAGGAGGCGTCAACCAGCACGAAGCTGGCGTCGTCCTGCGCTTTAGGCCACACGCGCTCACCTTTGTCGTTCAGCGGCAACACGTCGCCGGTGGCGATGCCCAGCGCCCGCGAAAGCGTCTGTTCGTTCGGGCGAATATAGAGCTGGGCGTAGAGGTTGGCTTTCTCCAGCATGTCCCCCAGACCGTACGGGGACCAGTGGTCAATCACGCTGTCGGTACCGGTCATGACAAACACGCCTTTTTCACGCAGCTGCTTCAGCGGCATGTGCAGGGTGCCAATCGGCACGGTGGAGGCGATGGTCACCTGCTGCGCCGCCATGCGGGTGGCGATCTCATCCACCTGCTGTTCGTTAAGCGTCGCCAGCGCGAAGGCGTGGCTGATGGTCAGCTTCCCCTTCAGCTCCGGCGTTTTCTCCACGGTTTCTACCATGTAGTTCACCGCCGCCACGCCGGCCGGGCTGGTTTCGTGCAGATGGATATCCACCCCTTTGTCATAATCCAGCGCAATCTGGAACATGGTGTCGAGGGATTTCTCCATCGCGCCGTCGACGCTGGTTGGGTCCAGCCCGCCCACATAATGCGCCCCCGCCTGCATCGCCTCGCGCATCAGCTTTTCAGAGTTGGAGAGCAGCAGACCGTGCTGCGGGAAGGCAACGATTTCACAGTCAAAACCTGGCTTACGGCGCGCCAGTACCGCCTGCAAATTTTCCAGGTTTTTCAGGCCGGAAACCGGCTCTATGTTGCAGTGGCTGCGGGCGATGGTGGACCCTTTGGACTGGATCAGGTCGATCAACTTTTCGGCGCGTTCTTGCGTGTAAGGCTGTAATTCCGGCAGCAGCTTCTGCTCCAGGCGGATCATGTCCTGAATGGTGGTACCCGCCGGACGGTTCAGGGAGCGCCACGGGCCGCCATAGAAGGTTTTGTCCAGATGGATGTGCATATCGCGCATCGCCGGGAGCATCAGCTTTTTGCCCGCATCGAAGTGCGGCAGGGCCGCATCGGCGTGGCTGTTGTTATCGCGCAGGGCGACGATTTTCCCGTCTTTGATCTCAAGCGTTTTCAGCTCGGTGCGGGTGCTTGTCGCCACGCTGCCGTCGAAGTTAAACCCGGCTTCCAGCAGCACGTTGTCGAGATAGTAATGTTTTGCGGTGATGTTCATCGGTTTACCCGTCACGCAGGTTGCCTTAGCAGAATCGGCAGCATACGCGACGGAACCCGTGGCGCCAAAAAGCGCGCAGGCGGTAACCATTTTACCGCTCTGGCTAATAAACTCGCGGCGGCTTTTATTCTCACTCATCTTATCTTCCTTCGTTAACAATGTGGGTACCCGTTTCACCGCGCAGCGCTGCGGGCAGGCAGTCCGGCGAGGTGATGATCACGCGCCTGCCGCCATGGCGTAAAAATTCCAGCGAAGCGACGATTTTTGGCAACATGCTGCCCGCCGGGAAGTGGCCTTCATCCCTGTAGCGCGTCATCTGCGCCACGTTGACGGTATCCAGCGCCTGCTGGTTCGGCTTGCCGAAGTTCACGCACACTTTCTCCACGCCGGTGGTGATCACCAGCACGTCGGCGCCGATCTCGCGCGCCAGCAGCGCGGTGGAGAGATCTTTATCTATCACCGCGTCCACGCTCTGATAATCGCCCTGGTCACTGCGCACCACAGGAATGCCTCCGCCGCCTGCGCCGATCACCACAAATCCTTTCTGCGTCAGCGCCTTGATGGCATCCGCCTCGACAATGCGCCGCGGCTGCGGTGAAGCTACCACGCGGCGATAGCCCCGGCCTGAATCCTCGACAAAATGCCAGTCCGGGTGCGCAAGTTGCAGTTCGTCGCGCTGCGCCTCGCTGAAGAACGCGCCGATGGGTTTCGTCGGGTGCATAAAGCCAGGATCATTTTTATCCACCTCCACCTGCGTGACGACCGTGACCGCTTTTTGTTCCCCGCGCGCCGCCAGGCGGTTGTTGAGTGCCTGCTGGATCAGGTAGCCGATCCCACCCTGGGTATCTGCCACACAGTTTGCCAGCGGGGTCAGCGGCAGCCCTTCCCGCTCGTGGGCGATCTCGGCGCGGCGCAGATCCAGCCCCACCTGAGGGCCGTTGCCGTGGGTGAGCACGATGTCATAGTCCGAGGCCAGCATTTCGAGCACCGACTCAGCCACCGCTTTGACCGCCTGCGCCTGATGCTCAATCGACTGGCTGGCGTTGTCTTTGATAATGCTGTTGCCGCCGATGGCAACGACCATAAGCTCTTTCATTTTGTTTCCTTTAGAAGGTGCGTTCTGGCGCCCTCACCCTGGCCCTCTCCCACTGGGAGAGGGGGATTAACAGAGATATCGAGAACATGCTTCACCACAAACATCCCGCCCATCATCAGGTAGGCCGTGACGAACATCAGGGAACTGCCCTCGGCAAAGCCCACCACCGGGGCGTGGATCACGCCAAACAGCGCCAGCAGCGCACCTCCTGCGGCGGCGACGGCCCCGCGTAGCGGTTTGTTGATGATGGCGAAGATGGCGATACAGCCCCAGAGCATGCTGGCGAGCGGCGCGCCGTTGCCGAGATGCATCAGGCCTTCGTAGTAGATCCCCTTGCTGTGCAGCACGTCGGTGCCAATTTTCGCCGCGCTGGTCCCCGCCGCGCTCATCACGCTGTTCATCATGGTCAGCGCCCAGTTGGCAATCCACGGGAACAGGCAGATGAAGATGACGGGCACCTCCACTTTCGGGGTTTCCCTCACCACCTGGTTGGCGGTGACGACGCCGATAAACACCAGAATCGGCACGATGGCGGTCATCGGTATGATGGCGAGCATAAAGGCCCCCAGCCCGAATAGCGGCACGATGAACATGGTCACGCCGGACGCCAGGGTGTAGCCGATGCTGGCGCCCATCGCTTTCCAGCCAGGATGGCCGACGTAGACCGTGACCGGGAACGGATTGCCCATCAAGCAGCCGAGCATGGAGGCCAGACCGTTCGCCAGCATTACCTTGCGGGTCGGGTATTCATCCCCCGCCGCATGGGCGCTTTCGATGTTCTCCAGGTCAAAGATGTAGTTCGCCAGCCCCAGCGGTACGGCGGACGCCAGATACGGCAGCGCGTGCGGCAACCCCTGCATAAAGCTGTCCACATGCACTTCCGGCGGGTTAAAGCCGAAGGATGACATGGACGCTTTAATGGCATCCGGGCTTTGCAGGCCGGAGATCCACGCAAGCAGAGTACCGGCAATCAACAGCAGCAGGCCGGTCGGGATGCGGGCGAAAATCGGCTTTTTACCGAACCAGTTAATGAAGATCAGCAGCAGGACGATAAACGACACGGTCGGCGCTTCGAACGCCTGCAACATCGGGTTCATCGCCAGCAGGAGCAGGCCAAGACCGGACAGGCACGACAGCAGCACGGTACGCGGGATCATCTTGCGGATGCTTTCCCCCAGGAAGGAACCGCCCGCGAGGATCATCGCTTCCACAAAGCACCACACCAGGCCAATCTGAATCGCGAAATCCGCATCGCCGGTTTGCTGGTAAACCGGCATTAAGACCAAGAAGGTCACGGTAAAAATCGACGGCGCGCTCGGGCCGGACGGCAGCGCGGTGACGTCCGTTCGTCCGGTGGCGCGCGCCATTTGCAGGCCAAACCACGTATAGCAAAGACTCGCCACCAGCACCGCCAGCCCGAAGGCTGGCGCGATGCGTCCATAAACAATCTCCTTCGGGATGCCGACGACAAAAATGAGCAACCCCATCATGGTCAGCAAATTGGTCAGGTTGTTGGTCATCAACCCGAAATAAGCTGCCCAGTCACCTCTTTTCCACTCCAGTTTCATGTTTTTCATGGATGCATACCTTATAGAACGTAGCGATCGCGGAAGGTTAACAGCGCCTTTTCAAAACAGCTAAACGGCGGGTGAACGATGCCCGCCCCAATCATGCCGATACCGGCGTCCTTATGGGCAATGGCGGTATTAATGACCGGCAGAATGCCGCTGCCCGCGACCTTCGTGATGTCGATGGCGGACGGGATGCCCATAAACGACAGCAGCGGAATGGTGACGTTCGGGTTTTCGCCGAGAGTGATTTCGCGCATCTGGCGGGAGAAATCGATGGCTTCCTCCACCGTGCCGCCCACCAGCGCCACGATTGCCGGTGCCGTCGCCATCGCAAAGCCGCCGATGCCGTAGGTTTCGGTGATGGCGCTGTCGCCGATATCCAGCCCGGAGTCTTCCGGCTTATAGCCCGCGAACATCGGGCCGATCACCTGCTGCGCCGGGCCGGTGAACCACTGCCCCGGCAGGCCGGAGACGCGCAGGCCGAACTCGTAGCCGTTGCGCGCCATGGTGGTGACGACGGTGCTGTACTCAATGCCGTGGGCGGCATCCAGCGCGGCCTTACACATTGCCATCCACGTCGGACCGGAGAAGTAGTCGCTGCTGGCGACAAACTCGAACACTTCACGCTGCTGCGCCACCGGATAGCCCGCCTGGATCAGCCCCGGCGTCAGCGCCTGGATAAGCAGCGTGGTGCCCGCGTTGTTGCGGTTGTGGCACTCGTCGCCCATGTGCAGCGCCTGGGCCAGCATCAGGCGCAGGTCGATTTCGCCGATAATCTTCATCGCGTCGCGCAGCATTGGGCCGAGCACGTCGCGCATCCAGTTCAGGCGGTCGATCACGCTCTGATCGTTGGCCCCCATGCGCAGGATCTTCGCCATCTGCTCGCTGAGGTTGGTGAAGGCGCGGTTGCCGTAGGTTTTGTTCTCAACGATGTGCATAAACATCGACGCGGAGGTGACGCCCGCCATAGAGCCCACACAGTCGTGCTCGTGGCACGGCGAGAAGGTGATCTTCCCTGAAGCCGCCAGCCTTGCGGCGTCCTCCAGATCCGTCGCCAGCCCTTCAAACACCAGCGCGCCGGTAACCGCGCCCTTCATCGCCCCGCACATGTTTTCCCAGGTAACAGGCGGACCGGCGTGCAGAATGGTGGTGCGGGTCATGCCCGGCACCACGTTAATCGCCTGGTCATAGCCCACCAGCACCGGATGGGACTGAATAATGCGCTCAAGGGCAATGTTGTTCGCGGCAGCAATTTTCTCCGCCAGCGGTTTTTCCGCCAGCCGATCCAGCGCGTCCACCACCTGCATATTGCCCTGCCCCGGCGGCGTCCAGTCGAGCTGGGTCACGGGAACGTGCTGTTTTTTGAGGTCGTCGCTGAACATCGCAATCCCGACGTTAATCACGTTCAGCGGTTGGTTGAATAAGGTCGTCATTATGCTCTCTCCCCTTTGCAGACAAATTCGCGTGCCAGTAATCCGGTATTGGTGCTGCTGCTGGCCCAGATGACGCCTGCGTCGGTCAGCAGCTGGCACTGCTGGGCCAGCGACTGCGGATCCTGATCGGTGCCGAGCACGTAGCCGAGAATTTCCAGCGGACGGTTGTCGGCTTTCGCGATTGCCTGTGCCTCTTTGATCGCCTCGATCATCACCCCCACCGGATCCTCGTGTGCGCCAAAGCCCAGCACGAAGTCCATCACGATGACGCCCACCTGCGGATCGCGCGCCTCCTGTAGCAGGCGGCTGATGCGGTTGGTCGGGTCGATCATCGGGTGTGGTTTGCCGTTGGTGAAATCGTCGTCACCGAAATCAAGGAAGGTGTGGGCCTGGCTGACGCTGATGTCCTTCAGACGCCTGGCCGGATCCGGCTGGATGTTGCTGTAAACATCGTCAAACTTCTCCAGCGCGGCAAACATCGCTTCGTCGCACAGGGTGCCGCCGCAGAACAGGCCGCGAATGTACTTCTGCCGTGGCGTCAGGCGGGCGCGCACCTCTTCGATCAGCGGCCAGTTGAGCGGATGTAAATCCAGGGAGTCTTTTTTAATGCCGGTAAGCAGCACCGCTTTCAGGGCCGCCTCTTTGGTGCCACGAGCAAACTGCAAGCCGTCTTCATCGGCTGGCGGTTCGTTGCGGCCCAGAAAGCACACAACCACAGGTTTGCGGCAGGCGCGTGCCCGGGCCAGCACTTTCTCTGCCACCGCGGGTGCAGGCGGTTTGGAAATGAGCGCTATCACCCGGGTCGCGTCGTCCGCCTCCAGCATGTCGATGGCGTCGAGCATCATCAGGCCGCCAATCTTCTCGCTGAGATCGCGCCCGCCGGTGCCGATCAGCTGCGACACGCCGCCGCCGAACTCGTGAATGCGCACGCTCAACTCCTGGCTACCGGTGCCGGAGGCGCCAACGATGCCAATCGGCCCGCGACGTACCGCGTTGGCAAAGCACAGCCCCGCGCCGTTGATAATGGCGGTGCCGCAGTCCGGCCCCATCATTAGCAATCCTTTGTCATGCGCCAGCTGCTTCAGCGCCAGCTCGTCGTCGAGCGACACATTATCGGAAAACAGCATCACGTTGAGATCGTTTTCCAGTGCCTGGCGCGCTTCGCGGGCGGCGAAGGTGCCGTTGACGGATATCACCGCAAGGTTGCTGTCCGGACGATGGGTTTTGGCGCTGGCAATCGTCGCGTAGCGTGCTTCATGGGAGCCAGCGCTCTCTTTACGCGTGAATAACGCTTCAATGGCGGCAAGGGTTTCCTCATTCGCCGCGTCGCCTTTAATAACGATCATCAGGTCGCCGTTTTTCGCGTCCGCTAATTCCGGCGTTAATAGCCCGAGGTTTTTTAATACCCCTTTGTTCATTTCCGTCGCCATCGCCACAAACGCCTGCTCGATGCCCGGCAATTTATTGGCTTTGGTGGAAACCGACATTAAGGAAACCGAATCGAAATACGTATTCTTTTTTATGACGATTTTGGTTGGCATTATTTTCACCTGTTTAAGATAAAAGGGGGCCGCCGTCGTGCTAAAGGCACGTCGGTAACAATGCGTTTTTTGATTCACGGCCAGCCAGGGGAAGGCTGACCGAATGCGCTATGCGCCTGCCGCCAGCAGCAGGTCTGCGATCGCGTTGAAGCCTTTTTCCCGCGCCAGTTCGAGCGGGGTTTTGCCGTATTTATCAGTCATGTGCGGATTCGCGCCGTGATCCAGCAGCAGCTTCACACTTTCCTGCTGCTTTGCGCCGCCGTCGTTTAACACGATGGCCTCAAGCAGCGGCGTCCAGCCGACAAAATTGGTGTGGTTGACGTTAATGTCGGTTTTTTCCAGCAGCTCGCGCACGATTTCAACGTGCCCTTTTTCACTGGCGGGGGTAATGCCCACGCCGCCAAAGCGCGTCAGACGGTCGAGATCCGGATCCGCCGGAAGGACAATGCGCAGCAGGGTTAAATCATTGGTCAGGCAGCCGATCAGGAAGGGGTTAAAACAGGTCTGGTCCTGTTTATCAATATCCGCCCCGGCGGCAATTAAAAATTCCACACAGGCGTAATGCTTTTTCAGGCTGGCAATAATAATGGCGGTTCTTTTCTGGCGGTTGGTCGCGTTAATATCCACGCCTTTTTCCAGGCAAGCTTTTAGCGCGTCGATATTACCCTCTTCTGCCGCCAGCAAAAATTCTGTAACCAGTGCAGTTGCAGACATATTCAGACTCCCTATGTTTCACTTCTGATGACCTGAGAATAGCAACAGCCTGGTCATAAAAGAATCCGCTTAAAAATCATTCATCGACACGCAATTCATTGTTGAGTTAAATTCAACAGTCCGGCAAAAACGTGCGTCTGTGCAACCTTTTTCTTATGGTTTACCGCTTTTATGCGCCTCGGGCTGCATTATCCTTATGAATGAAAAAGCCTTACACAGCGCGGCTCTACGTAAAAATCCAGAACTGTGACCGACATCAACTATGATGTAACGCCGGTGTTAAAATATGTTCAAAACTGATGGTAACCAGGAGCCATAATATGAATTCCATCTTTACCGAAGAGAATTTGCTGGCCTTCACCACCGCGGCACGCTTTGGCAGTTTTAGCAAAGCGGCTGCCGAGCTGGGCGTGACCACTTCCGCCATCAGTTACACCATCAAACGCATGGAGACCGGGCTGGACGTGGTGCTGTTTGTACGCAACACGCGCAGCATTGAGCTGACCGAATCCGGTTTTTATTTTTATCGTAAAGCGACCGACCTGCTGAATGACTTTCATGCCATCAAGCGCGGGATTGATACCATTTCGCAGGGCATTGAGACGCGGGTGCGCATCTGCATTAATCAGCTTTTGTATACGCCACGCCATACCGCGCGTTTGCTCCAGGTGCTGAAAAAACAGTTTCCTACCTGCCAAATCACGGTGACGACCGAGGTGTATAACGGCGTCTGGGATTCCATCATCAATAATCAGGCCAACATCGCCATTGGCGCGCCGGATACGCTGCTGGATGGCGGAGGCATCGATTACACCGAGATAGGCGCGATCCGCTGGGTATTTGCCATCGCGCCCACGCATCCGCTGGCGTTCGCCCCGGAGCCCATTTCCGAAAGTCAGCTGCGTCTGTATCCCAATATCATGGTCGAGGACACCGCGCATACCATCAACAAGAAGGTCGGCTGGCTGCTTCACGGTCAGGAGGCGATTCTGGTACCGGACTTTAACACCAAGTGTCAGTGTCAGATCCTGGGGGAGGGTATTGGATTTTTACCGGAGTATATGACGCGTGAGGCGATGGAGGACGGGCTGCTGGTAAAGCGGCGAATCAATAATCCGCGCCAGGACTCGCGCATGCTGCTCGCCACGCAGCATGCGGCGACCGGTCAGGTCACGCGCTGGATCAAACAGCAGTTTGGCCCCGAGGGCGCGCTGACCCGGATCTACAGTGATCTATTGTGGCGTACCTAGCTTTTCGTCTGAACCCAAAACGCGTGGATAAGACCCGGGAAGTAACCCAGGATGGTCAGAAGGATGTTCAGGATAAACGCCCAGCCCAGTCCCTTGCCAAGCAGCACGCCCAGCGGCGGGAGAATAATCGTAAAAACAACGCGCCAAAAACCCATAAATAACTCCGTGCAAGCTAACCAATTGAAAATTATAAAAGACACTTCTCTAAGCGTAGCCAGTTTACGGGTAACTGCCATTCGTCTCTCGCGCTTTTACCTGCCTTTACCCTCTTTACACTGGCTGAAACCCTGCCTTAAATGCTCTACTGTTCTGAAATTGACCGTAAGGAAACACAATGTCTCTTCCTCTTATTTCGCCGCAGCAGGCAAACGCGCTTATTGCTGAAGGCGCCAAACTTATCGATATTCGCGACCCCGACGAGTATGCCCGCGAGCATATTCCAGTGGCGCACTCCATTCCGCTGGATTCGTTACCCGGCGGGCTTAACGCAGCGCCGGGAGAAACGGTGATTTTCCACTGTCAGTCTGGCGCAAGAACCGTAAACAATGATGCTCGTCTTGCCCGGGCAGCGTCCCCTGCGAACGCCTTTGCGGTTGAGGGAGGCATTCAGGGCTGGAAGCAGGCTGGGCTGCTGACCGTTGAAGATAAATCGCAGCCGCTTCCGCTGATGCGTCAGGTGCAGATCGCCGCCGGGCTGCTGATTCTCTGCGGCGTGGTGCTGGGTTACAGCGTCTCAAGCGGCTTTTTCCTGCTAAGCGGTTTTGTGGGCGCCGGGCTGCTGTTCGCCGGAGTGACAGGTTTTGCGGTATGGCGCGACTGCTGAAAGTGATGCCGTGGAACCGACGTACCTGATAAGGGGTATCTGAAAGATTAGGCTGTACCCCGCCCCGGACGTGGGCTATGGTGAAGATCGTGACAATGATGAGGAGGTGCTATGTTTTCTGTCGGTGATTATGTCCAACCGCGTCAGGGCGGTCCGAAACTGAAAGTGCTCGAAGTAAATGGTGAAAACATTGTGGCCGTACAGGCCAGCAATGAGCAGGGCGAGAAATATCACCTGAAAGCGGCGGACGTAGTTCTGTACTCCGAAGAAGGTGACTTTGGCGTCTGCTAAGTCAATAATCGGGCGGAATACACCGCCCGAATAATCATCAGATCAGGAAATCGTCCAGCGATTTACCGTTTGCCAGTGCGTTCGCAATTGGCTTTGGCGTACGTCCCTGACCGGTCCACGTTTTCTCTTCACCGTTCGCGTCGATGAAACGATATTTCGCCGCACGCGCTTTACGTTTTTTAGCCGGCTGGCCCGCATGAGCCAGTTCTCCGCCTAACAGATCGCTCGGGGAAATACCGTCTGCCTTCATCAGTTCCAGCAGAGCATTAATTTTATCCTGCTGTTCAGCGCGCTGGCGCTCTAATTCAGCCTGCTCGCTGCGTTTTTCTTCTGTGACAATCCGAACTTTTTCCAGCACTTCTTCCAGAACATCCATGGATAATTCACGCGCCAGCGCCCGGAGGGTACGGATATTATTAAGATTCTGTAACGTTAAAGCCATAATAATGAGAAACCTTTCTTCGTGTGTATAACATAAATCAGGCAACAGAATAATTGATTTTTGTTCTGATATCTACCCACTCTGTCGTTTTGACATTATTGTAAATGTTTTAGAATATCCCGTTAATATAACCCCGAATTACCTGTCAGTTTTAATGCGTAATATTCCGTCCTGCACCTGGTCAAAAATCCCTGTTTAATGCCGTTCAAAAAACCGCCTGGCATCCTCCGAATAACAAACGTTATACGCTTGCTCAGATAAGCTAATAGTTTGATTTCGTTTAATAAAACGGTGAATGGGAAAGAAAATAACGACTCGCACAAAAAACAGCCAACTTTAGAGAATTTTATGGACAAAGCGCCCATAAATAAAAATTAATCACTACTTGTTAGTTAAAAGCCAGAGGGATACGCTATACACTCAAAACAAACCAACCTAAAGCACTAAACGCCGCAGGTAAAAACGCCACTTTTTTGTCCTGTTCGAGGAGTTCAGACATGTTCTCACCGCAGTCTCGCCTGCGCCATGCGGTAGCGGATACGTTCGCGATGGTCGTTTACTGTTCCGTCGTAAACATGCTGATTGAAATTTTCCTGTCCGGAATGACCTTTGAGCAGTCCCTCTCATCGCGCCTGGTGGCCATTCCGGTGAATATCATGATTGCCTGGCCGTACGGAATGTATCGCGATGCGGTGATGCGTTTCGCCCGGCGTATTAGCCCGGCAGGTTGGGTAAAAAACCTGGCGGACGTGCTGGCTTACGTGACGTTCCAGTCCCCGGTGTATGTGGTTATTTTGCTGACGGTGGGCGCAGACTGGCATCAAATCGCCGCCGCGGTAAGTTCAAATATCGTGGTATCTATGCTGATGGGTGCGGTGTACGGTTACTTCCTTGACTACTGCCGCCGCCTGTTTAAAGTCAGCCCTTATAGCCAGGCAAAAGCGTAAGATAAGGCGACTGGCTCATGCCAGTCGCTGATTTATTGTACGTCGCCAAACAGCCCTTTCAGGAAACGCTCCAGCGCCATACGCGAGCTGAAACCGTGCGGAATACCATAATGTTCATGCGTCTCGCCGCCTAAATAGAGCGGAAATTGCTGATAATGATCGCAGGTTTTAATATCCGAGGCGGGCTCAGCAAATGACAGGCTTCTGTCTTTGAGTGTCGGGTGAATAATGAGAGCAGTACGCCCCATTCTTGCTTCACGGTTGACGTAAACATAATTCTCACCACGGCGATATCCGTACGCTTTTGATGTTACCTCATCCATGGTGAACCCTTCTTTTTCAAGAACGCGCGCCACCTCATCGGGTCGTAAATACATATCTTTTCCTCATTATCATACCTGCCGGGCAACCTTACAGTATTCAGCATTAGCAGGGCTTTCAGAATATTCCATAAACTGCCCGATAAGCCGTGACTCGCTTCAGATATTACATTTCTGGACTAAACTAAACGGGAACACAAATTATGGAGGATCGTATGTTTAACAGACCGAACCGAAACGATATTAACGACGACACCCAGGATATCCGTAACGATGTCAGCCAATTAGCGGACACGCTGGAAGCCGTATTGAAATCCTGGGGCTCTGACGCGAAGGACGAAGCAGATGCCGCGAAACGTAAGGCTCAGTCTCTGCTGCGTGAAACGCGAGCAAGGATGAATGGCCGCTCACGTACCACTCAGGCGGCCTGCGATATGGCAAGCTGCGCCACCACCTTCGTACGTGAAAAACCGCTGTGTACGTTGGGAACGGTCGCGGCAGTCGGGATTTTTGTCGGCGCCCTGCTTAGCCTGCGTAAGTAAGCACGCGTTTTCAGCCCCGGTAGCCTCAGGCGCCGGGGCTTTTCTTTGCCTGAAAGCCTGAAAAACCCGCGCAGTTCGCCCTGCCCCGCCAGGCTCATCATTGGGGCCTTATCAATCTGAATTTCCCATATCTTGTGTGGTTGAAAGTTATCTCAACTACATCTAGTATTCCCTTTAGCAAGACAGACACAACATGACGCGTTTACTCGCGCCGTTCTCTCATTCTAAATGGAAATACGAATCATGAGCATTATTATTTACACTCGTAACGATTGTGTTCAGTGCCACGCCACGAAACGGGCGATGGAGAGTCGCGGCGTGGCATTTGAGATGGTCAATATAGATCAGGTGCCTGACGCGGCAGACACCCTGCGGGCGCAGGGTTTCCGTCAGCTTCCGGTCGTGGTTGCCGGCGACACCAGCTGGTCTGGCTTTCGTCCGGACATGATCAACCGCCTTGCCGCTCAGGGCGTCAGTGCATGAGCAGGCTGGTCTACTTTTCCAGCAGCTCGGAAAACACGCTTCGGTTTATGGAGCGTCTCGGGCTGCCCGCGATTCGCATTCCGCTGAACGAGCGGGAGCGTATTCAGGTAGACGAACCCTACATTCTGGTAGTGCCCAGCTATGGCGGTGGCGGCACCGCGGGGGCTGTGCCTCGTCAGGTGATCCGCTTTCTGAACGACCCCCATAACCGGCAGCTGATTCGCGGCGTGATCGCGGCAGGCAATCGCAACTTCGGCGAGGCCTTTGCCCGCGCCGGGGATGTCATCTCTCAAAAATGCGGCGTGCCGTATCTCTATCGTTTTGAACTGATGGGGACACAGCAGGACGTAGAGAACGTGCGTAAAGGAGTGAACGAATTTTGGCAACGACAACCGCAGAGCGCGTGATTCAGGCGACGCCGGATTACCATGCATTAAACGCCATGCTAAACCTCTATGACCGGGAGGGGCGCATTCAGTTTGGCAAAGATCGTGAGGCGGTGGACGCCTTTTTTGCCGCTCATGTACGCCCGAACAGCGTCGTCTTTGGCAGCCAGCAGGAACGTCTCGACTGGCTGGTAAAAGAGGGTTATTACGAAGAGCGCGTCCTGACCCGCTACGACCGCGCCTTCGCGGTGGCATTGTTTGAACGGGCGCACGCCAGCGGTTTTCGCTTCCAGACGTTTCTCGGCGCGTGGAAGTATTACACCAGCTACACCCTGAAAACCTTCGACGGCAAACGCTATTTAGAAAGCTTTGAAGATCGGGTGGTGATGGTAGCCCTGACGCTGGCGCAGGGCGATGAAGCTCTGGCCGAAAGGCTGACGGAGGAGATCCTCTCAGGCCGCTTCCAGCCTGCCACGCCAACCTTCCTTAACTGCGGCAAAGCCCAGCGCGGCGAGCTGGTCTCCTGCTTCCTGCTGCGTATTGAAGACAATATGGAGTCGATTGGCCGTGCGGTGAATTCGGCGCTACAGCTGTCGAAACGCGGCGGCGGCGTGGCATTTCTGCTTTCGAACCTGCGGGAAGCGGGCGCGCCGATCAAGCGCATCGAAAATCAGTCCTCCGGCGTCATCCCGGTGATGAAGATGCTGGAAGATGCCTTCTCATACGCCAACCAGCTTGGCGCACGTCAGGGCGCGGGTGCGGTTTATCTGCACGCGCATCATCCGGACATTCTGCGTTTTCTGGATACCAAACGTGAAAACGCCGACGAAAAGATCCGCATTAAAACCCTGTCGCTCGGCGTGGTGATCCCGGATATCACGTTTAAGCTGGCCAAAGAAAATGCCGACATGGCGCTTTTCTCGCCGTATGACGTCGAGCGTATCTACGGCAAAGCCTTTGGCGATGTGGCCATCAGCGAACTGTATGACGAACTGGTGGCGGACGAGCGCATTCGTAAGAAATACATTAACGCCCGCGACTTTTTCCAGACGCTTGCCGAAATTCAGTTTGAGTCCGGGTACCCGTACATCATGTACGAGGATACGGTGAACCGCGCCAACCCGATTGCCGGGCGCATCAACATGAGCAATCTGTGCTCGGAGATTTTGCAGGTCAACAGCGCGTCCAGTTACGACGAGAACCTCGACTACGCGGATATCGGCAAAGATATCTCCTGCAATCTCGGTTCGCTGAATATTGCCCACACCATGGATTCCCCCGATTTTGGCCGCACGGTAGAGACCGCCATTCGCGGGCTGACGGCGGTATCGGACATGAGCCACATCCGCAGCGTACCGTCCATTGAGGCGGGCAACGCCGCGTCGCATGCCATCGGCCTTGGGCAGATGAACCTGCACGGCTATCTGGCGCGGGAGGGTATCGCCTACGGCAGCCCGGAAGGGCTGGATTTCACCAACCTTTATTTCTATACCATCACCTGGCATGCGCTGCATACCTCGATGCTGCTGGCGCGCGAACGCAACCAGCGGTTCGCAGGCTTTGAGCAGTCCCGCTACGCCAGCGGAGAGTATTTCAGCCAGTATCTGGAAGGCGACTGGCAGCCGAAAACCGAAAAAGTACGCGCGCTTTTCGACCGCGCCGGCATTACCCTGCCGACGCGTGAGATGTGGCAACAGCTGCGTGAGGATGTGATGCACTACGGCATCTATAACCAGAACCTTCAGGCGGTTCCGCCAACCGGCTCCATTTCCTATATAAATCATGCCACGTCGAGCATCCATCCGATCGTGTCGAAGATTGAAATCCGCAAGGAAGGCAAAACCGGACGCGTCTACTACCCTGCCCCGTTTATGACTAACGAGAATCTGGCTCTGTACCAGGACGCCTATGAGATCGGCCCGGAAAAGATCATTGATACCTACGCCGAGGCGACCAGACATGTGGACCAGGGGCTGTCGCTGACGCTCTTCTTCCCGGACACCGCCACCACGCGGGATATCAATAAAGCGCAGATCTACGCCTGGAAGAGAGGCATCAAAACGCTGTACTACATTCGCCTGCGCCAGCTCGCGCTGGAAGGTACCGAAATTGAAGGCTGCGTGTCCTGCGCGCTGTAAGGAGAAAGGATGAAACTGTCACGCGTAAGTGCCGTTAACTGGAACAAAATTCAGGATGATAAAGACCTGGAGGTCTGGAACCGCCTGACCAGCAACTTCTGGCTGCCGGAAAAGGTGCCGCTCTCCAACGATATTCCGGCCTGGCAAACCCTGAGCCATGCCGAGCAGCAGCTGACAATCCGCGTCTTTACCGGCCTGACGCTGCTGGACACCATTCAGAATACCGTGGGTGCGCCCGCGCTGATGAGTGATGCGCTGACCCCGCACGAAGAGGCGGTAATGTCGAATATCAGCTTTATGGAGGCGGTCCATGCCCGCTCTTACAGCTCGATTTTCTCCACCCTGTGCCAGACCAGAGACGTGGACGCGGCCTACGCCTGGAGCGAAGAGAGCGCGTCATTGCAGCGCAAGGCAGATCTGGTGCTGGAATATTACCGGGCCGACGAGCCGCTGAAGAAGAAGATCGCCAGCGTGTTCCTGGAATCTTTTCTCTTCTATTCCGGCTTCTGGCTGCCCATGTACTGGTCGAGCCGGGGCAAGCTCACTAATACCGCCGATTTGATTCGCCTCATCATCCGCGATGAAGCGGTACACGGGTATTACATCGGCTATAAGTACCAGAAAGGACTGGAGAAAGTCACCCCGGAAAAACGCGAGGAACTCAAAGGTTTTGCCCTCGATTTACTGATGGATCTGTATGACAACGAGCTGAGCTATACCGAGGAGCTGTACGCCGGAACGGGCTGGGAAGAGGACGTAAAAGCCTTCCTCTGCTACAACGCCAACAAGGCGCTGATGAACCTGGGCTACGAAGCGTTATTCCCACCGGAAATGGCGGAAGTGAACCCGGCGATCCTCGCGGCGCTGTCGCCCAACGCCGATGAAAACCACGACTTCTTTTCCGGGTCCGGCTCGTCGTACGTGATGGGTAAAGCGGTGGAGACGCAAGACGAGGACTGGGATTTTTAATGAATGAATTAACGTTCATTAATTAACTCTACATTTCATTATTTCCAGCCGAATATTCCACTACGTACTACACTGTAAATTCCCCTTCATATTCGCCTGAATCACACCGATTCAGGCGAAATTCTCCCATGCAGTAGCAAAAAAATTGAGAAAAATTCAAAGCGCCCTCAGCCCTTTATTCATGGGAAATTCAGCCGTTTCGCTTGCGGTAAAATTCCGACCTCAGGCAGGTCCAGGGTTGTCTCAGATTCTGAGTATGTTAGGGTAATGCCAGTTAACTATTTACCATGGTAATCATATCGACATAAACAAATAACAGGACACTCTCTATTGCATGGCAATTAAATTAGAAGTGAAAAATCTTTATAAAGTATTTGGCGAGCACCCGCAGCGTGCTTTCAAATATATTGAGAAAGGCCTTTCGAAAGAGCAAATTCTGGAAAAAACCGGGCTATCGCTTGGCGTTAAAGACGCCAGTCTGGCCATTGAAGAAGGCGAGATTTTTGTCATCATGGGATTATCCGGTTCGGGTAAATCCACTATGGTTCGCCTTCTCAATCGCCTGATTGAACCCACCCGCGGACAGGTGCTGATTGACGGCGTTGATATCGCCAGAATATCAGACGCGGAACTCCGCGAGGTGCGCAGAAAGAAAATTGCGATGGTGTTTCAGTCATTTGCACTGATGCCGCACATGACGGTACTCGATAATACCGCCTTTGGCATGGAGTTAGCCGGCACGCCCGCTCAGGAACGTCAGGAAAAAGCCCTTGATGCACTGCGTCAGGTCGGGCTGGAAAATTATGCTCATGCGTATCCGGATGAGCTCTCCGGCGGTATGCGTCAGCGCGTAGGATTAGCGCGCGCATTAGCGATTAATCCGGATATTTTATTAATGGACGAAGCCTTCTCGGCGCTCGATCCCTTAATTCGCACCGAGATGCAGGATGAGTTGGTAAAATTACAGGCCAAACATCAGCGCACCATTGTTTTTATTTCTCACGATCTGGATGAAGCCATGCGTATTGGCGACCGTATCGCCATTATGCAAAATGGTGAAGTGGTGCAGGTCGGCACACCGGATGAAATTCTCAATAATCCGGCGAATGATTATGTGCGCACCTTCTTCCGCGGCGTGGATATTAGCCACGTATTCAGTGCGAAAGATATTGCCCGTCGAACACCAAACGGCATTATTCGAAAAACGCCAGGTTTTGGTCCGCGCTCCGCGCTGAAGCTGTTGCAGGACGAAGACCGTGAATACGGTTATCTGGTTGAACGCGGCAATAAATTTGTCGGCGTTGTCTCCATCGACTCCCTGAAAACCGCCCTGAGCGAAAACCAGGGAATCGATGCGGCGTTGATTGACGCTCCGCTTGCCGTGGACGCCGAAACGCCGCTCAGCGAGTTGCTCTCTCACGTGGGTCAGGCGCCGTGCGCCGTGCCGGTTGTCGGTGAAGAACAACAGTACGTTGGCATCATCTCAAAACGGATGCTGCTACAGGCTTTAGATCGCGAGGGGACAAACAATGGCTGATCAATCAAACCCATGGGGCACCACTGAAGCAGCGGACAGCGCGGCGCAATCTGCCGATGCGTGGGGGTCGACGCCTGCGCCTGCCGATGGCGGCGGCGCGGCAGACTGGCTCAACAGCGCACCGGCGCCTGCCCCAGAGCATTTCAATATTATGGATCCGTTCCACAAGACGCTGATCCCGCTGGATAGCTGGGTAACGGAGGGGATCGACTGGGTCGTTACCCACTTCCGTCCGGTGTTCCAGGGGATCCGTATCCCGGTGGATTACATCCTGAACGGCTTCCAGCAGCTGATGCTGGGCATGCCCGCGCCGGTGGCGATTATCCTGTTCTCGCTGATCGCATGGCAGTTCGGCAGCGCGGGTATGGGGATCGCCACGCTGATCTCCCTGATTGCCATCGGCGCGATTGGCGCGTGGTCTCAGGCGATGATCACCCTGGCGCTGGTGCTGACCGCCCTGCTGTTCTGCGTGGCGATCGGCCTGCCGATGGGGATCTGGCTGGCGCGCAGCCCGCGGGCCGCAAAAATTATCCGCCCGCTGCTGGATGCAATGCAGACCACGCCAGCGTTCGTTTACCTGGTGCCTATCGTGATGCTGTTCGGCATCGGTAACGTACCGGGGGTGGTCGTGACCATTATCTTCGCCCTGCCGCCGATTATTCGCCTGACCATTCTGGGCATTAACCAGGTGCCTGCGGATCTGATAGAGGCATCACGCTCGTTTGGCGCCAGCCCGCGTCAGATGCTGTTTAAGGTTCAGCTTCCGCTGGCGATGCCGACCATTATGGCAGGTGTTAACCAGACGCTGATGCTGGCGCTGTCGATGGTGGTGATCGCCTCAATGATTGCCGTTGGCGGGTTAGGTCAGATGGTACTGCGCGGCATTGGCCGTCTCGATATGGGGCTGGCGACCGTCGGCGGTGTCGGGATTGTGATCCTCGCCATCATTCTTGACCGCCTGACCCAGGCTGTCGGTCGTGATTCACGCAGTCGCGGCAACCGTCGCTGGTATACCACCGGCCCTGTCGGGTTACTCACCCGCCCATTCACAAAATAAGGAACAACGATGCGACATAACGTACTTTTTGCCACAGCGTTTGCGACCCTTGTCTCCACCAGCGCAGTTGCCGCTGACCTGCCGGGCAAAGGCATTACCGTGCAGCCGGTGCAGAGCACCATTTCGGAAGAGTCCTTCCAGACCCAGATTGTCAGCCGTGCGCTGGAGAAACTGGGCTATACGGTGAATACCGCCAGTGAAGTGGATTACAACGTGGGCTATACCTCTATTGCCTCCGGCGATGCCACCTTTACCGCCGTGAACTGGCAGCCGCTGCACGACGATATGTATGCCGCCGCAGGCGGTGACAAGAAATTCTACCGCGAAGGCACCTTTGTGACCGGCGCTGCGCAGGGATATTTGATCGACAAGAAAACCGCCGATAAGTATCACATCACCAATATTGAACAGTTGAAAGATCCGAAGATCGCCAAACTCTTTGATACCAACGGTGACGGCAAAGCCGACATGATGGGCTGCTCGCCGGGCTGGGGCTGTGAAGCGGTGATTAACCACCAGAACAAAGCCTTCGATCTGGCGAAGACCGTCGACGTGAGCCACGGCAATTACTCTGCGATGATGGCCGATACCATCGCCCGCTTTAAAGAAGGCAAGCCGGTGATCTACTACACCTGGACGCCGTACTGGGTGAGCGACGTGCTGAAGCCGGGCAAAGACGTGGTGTGGTTGCAGGTGCCCTTCTCCTCCCTGCCGGGCGAGCAGAAAGATATCGACACCAAACTGCCAAACGGCATGAACTATGGCTTCCCGGTGAATACCATGCATATCGTGGCGAACAAAGCCTGGGCCGAGAAAAACCCGGCGGCGGCGAAGCTGTTCTCGGTAATGAAACTGCCGCTGGCAGACATTAACGCCCAGAACGCGATGATGCACGCGGGTAAATCATCCGAAGCTGATATCAAAGGCCACGTGGATGGCTGGATCAAAGCCCACCAGCAGCAGTTCGATGGCTGGGTGAAAGAGGCGCTTGAGGCGCAGAAGTAAAAATACTACCCCTCACCCTGCCCTCTCCCCAAAGGGGAGAGGGTGTATAAAATCCCCTCTCCCCTTTGGGGAGAGGGATAGGGTGAGGGGATCAAACCGCACCCAACCTAAACCGCACAATCCACCACGTAACAATCCCCCAACATTCACAATCATTGGTTATTATGTTTCCGGAAAAATAATCACTTAACTTACAATTCCTGAAACAAATGACAAAAACAACTCAAGGGCTTAGCCCCGCACTCATCCTTTTAATGTCCGTGGCAACGGGACTGGCCGTCGCCAGCAACTATTACGCGCAACCTCTGCTTGATACTATCGCGCGTGCTTTCGATCTTTCAGCCAGCTCCGCCGGCTTTATCGTCACCGCTGCGCAGCTCGGCTATGCGGCCGGGCTGCTGTTCCTGGTGCCATTAGGCGATATGTTTGAGCGCCGGATGCTTATCGTCTCCATGACGCTGCTGGCCGCAGGCGGGATGTTGATCACCGCCAGCAGCCAGTCGTTAACGATGATGATTATCGGTACCGCGCTGACGGGGCTGTTCTCGGTGGTGGCACAAATTCTGGTTCCCCTCGCGGCGACGTTGGCTTCCCCGGAAAAACGCGGCAAAGTGGTTGGCACTATTATGAGCGGCCTGCTGCTGGGCATCCTGCTGGCGCGAACCGTTGCCGGGCTGCTGGCGAGCCTCGGCGGCTGGCGCACCGTTTACTGGGTGGCAAGCGTGCTGATGGTTATCATGGCGCTGGCCCTGTGGCGCGGCCTGCCAAAGGTGAAGCAGGAGAATCACCTGAACTATCCGCAGCTCCTCGCCTCCGTTTTCAGCCTCTTCACCCGGGATAAACTCCTGCGCACACGCGCCGTTCTGGGGTGTCTCACCTTCGCCAACTTCAGCATCTTATGGACGTCGATGGCGTTTCTGCTCGCCGCGCCGCCGTTTAACTACTCAGAAGGCGTGATTGGCCTGTTCGGGCTGGCAGGCGCGGCTGGCGCACTGGGCGCGCGCCCGGCGGGTGGCCTGGCCGACAAAGGTAAATCTCATATGACCACCTCCGCAGGGCTGGTTTTACTCCTGCTCTCCTGGGGGGCTATCTGGTACGGACACGTCTCAGTGCTGGCGCTAATTGTCGGTATTCTGGTACTCGACCTCACCGTGCAGGGCGTACATATCACCAACCAGACCGTGATTTACCGCGTGAAACCAGACGCCCGTAACCGTCTGACGGCCGGGTACATGACCAGCTACTTTATCGGCGGCGCGGCGGGCTCGCTAATCTCAGCCTCCGCCTGGCAGCATGCGGGCTGGACGGGCGTGTGCGCAATCGGCGCCATCGTGGCGGCGATAAATCTGCTGGTATGGTGGCGCGGCTATCACCGCCAGGAAGCAATTCACTAAGTTTTACATTGCTTTGGGCCCCCTGGGGTGTAAAGGGGGCTTGCATCTGTTAAGGTAACGGTAATCATTTATCCCAGAAATTTTACTGTGGGTGACATATTTACTACCGGCATGAATAGTTCAGACCCCAGTCCTCACATCCCCTCTTTCGCGGGTACACACCCCACACTTTCTGTGCTCACCGGGTCACGGATTTACCCGGCGCTTTCTGATGGTGACATACGTTTGGCGGATATAACCGCACAAATAATTCATTTACATTATTTGTCACTATCGTTACTATATCGGCTGTAATTAATGAGGTTATGCCCAAAATGGATAGTTCGTTTACGCCCATTGAACAAATGCTTAAGTTCCGCGCCAGTCGTCATGAGGACTTCCCGTATCAGGAGATCCTGCTGACCCGCCTGTGCATGCACATGCAGGGTAAGCTGCTGGAAAATCGTAACAAGATGCTGAAAGCGCAAGGGATTAACGAGACGTTGTTTATGGCGTTGATTACGCTTGAGTCTCAGGAAAACCACAGCATTCAGCCGTCTGAACTGAGCTGCGCGCTGGGTTCATCCCGTACCAATGCAACCCGTATTGCTGATGAGCTGGAGAAGCGCGGCTGGATAGAGCGCCGTGAGAGCGATAACGATCGCCGCTGCCTGCATCTGCAACTGACCGAGAAAGGTCACGAATTCCTGCGCGAAGTGCTGCCACCGCAGCATAACTGCCTGCACCAGCTTTGGTCTGCCCTCAGCACCGCCGAGCGCGACCAGCTTGAGCACATTACTCGCAAGCTGCTCACCCGTCTGGACCAGATGGATGAAGATGGCGTCATTCTTGAGGCGCTGCGCTAACGCGACGATCCGCTCAACATTCCAGATTGCAAAAGAAAAACTGACAGGCCAGCACGTGAAACTGCTGGCCTTTCTGACAACAGGTCGGCTCAGCCGATGTGAAAATAAAAAGATCGTGGAGAACAACAATGAGCGCAAATGCGGAGAACACCCCCCCGCAGCAACCGGTCAACAAGAAGGGCAAACGTAAGAGCGCCCTTATTCTGCTGACCTTGCTCTTTATTATTATTGCCGTGGCATATGGGATCTATTGGTTTTTAGTCTTGCGTCATGTTGAAGAGACAGACGATGCATACGTGGCAGGGAATCAGGTTCAAATCATGGCGCAGGTGTCAGGCAGCGTGACGAAAGTCTGGGCTGACAACACCGACTTTGTGAAAAAAGGGGATGTGCTGGTCACGCTCGACCCGACCGACGCCCAACAGGCTTTTGAAAAAGCACAGACGGCGCTGGCCTCCAGCGTTCGCCAGACCCGCCAGCTGATGATCAACAGCAAACAGCTTCAGGCCAATATCGACGTGCAGAAAACGGCCCTGGCCCAGGCGCAGAGCGACCTCAAGCGTCGTGTTCCTCTCGGCACCGCCAACCTGATTGGCCGTGAAGAGTTGCAGCACGCCCGCGATGCTGTGGCGAGCGCACAGGCGCAGCTGGACGTGGCGATCCAACAGTACAACGCCAACCAGGCGATGGTGCTGGGCACCTCTCTGGAAAACCAGCCGGCGGTGAAACAGGCGGCGACCGAAGTGCGTAACGCATGGCTTGCCCTGCAACGTACCAAAATCGTCAGCCCGATGACCGGTTACGTTTCCCGTCGTTCCGTGCAGCCGGGTGCGCAAATTAGCACCACCACGCCGCTGATGGCGGTCGTTCCGGCGAACAACCTGTGGGTGGACGCGAACTTCAAAGAGACCCAGCTGGCGCATATGCGTATCGGCCAGACCGCAACCGTGGTCAGCGATATCTACGGCGATGACGTGAAGTACACCGGTAAAGTAGTCGGTCTGGACATGGGGACCGGCAGCGCCTTCAGCCTGCTGCCTGCACAGAACGCCACCGGCAACTGGATCAAAGTGGTACAGCGCTTGCCTGTACGTATCGAGCTGGATCCTAAGCAGCTGGCAGACCATCCGCTGCGAATTGGCCTTTCCACGCTGGTGACGGTCGATACCGCCAACCGCGACGGTCAGATCCTCGCAAGCCAGGTGCGCAGCACGCCAGCTTATGAAAGTAACGCCCGTGAAATTAGCCTCGATCCGGTCAATAAGCTGATCGATGACATCGTGAAGGCAAACGCCGGTTAAGCCGAAGGTGAGCGTTATGCAACAGCAAAAGCCGCAAAAACCGCTTGAGGGGGCGCAGCTGGTCATTATGACCATTGCGCTGTCGCTGGCGACATTCATGCAGGTGCTGGACTCCACCATCGCAAACGTGGCGATCCCTACGATCGCCGGGAACCTTGGCTCATCGCTGAGCCAGGGGACCTGGGTCATTACCTCATTCGGGGTGGCGAACGCCATCTCTATTCCCATCACCGGCTGGCTGGCGAAGCGCGTCGGTGAAGTGAAGCTGTTCCTCTGGTCGACGATCCTGTTCGTACTGGCCTCCTGGGCCTGCGGCATGTCCAGCAGCCTGACGATGCTGATTTTCTTCCGCGTCATTCAGGGGATTGTCGCCGGGCCGTTGATTCCGCTATCGCAGAGTTTGCTGCTGAACAACTATCCGCCCGCCAAGCGCTCCATCGCGCTCGCGCTGTGGTCGATGACGGTGATTGTCGCCCCAATTTGCGGGCCAATCCTCGGCGGCTATATCAGCGATAACTATCACTGGGGCTGGATCTTCTTCATCAACGTACCCATCGGTGCGCTGGTGGTGCTGATGACGCTACAGTCTCTGCGTGGTCGCGAAACGCGGACCGAACAGCGGCGGATCGACGGCATCGGGCTGGCACTGCTGGTTGTCGGCATCGGCAGCCTGCAAATCATGCTCGACCGCGGCAAAGAGCTGGACTGGTTCGCCTCTACGGAAATCATCGTGCTGACGGTGGTCGCCGTGGTTGCCATCAGCTTCCTGATTGTCTGGGAGCTGACGGACGAAAATCCGATAGTCGACCTCTCGCTGTTTAAATCGCGAAACTTCACCATCGGCTGCCTCTGTATCAGCCTCGCCTATATGCTCTACTTCGGCGCGATTGTTCTGCTGCCGCAGCTGTTGCAGGAGGTGTACGGCTATACCGCAACCTGGGCGGGGCTGGCCTCCGCGCCGGTGGGGTTAATTCCGGTTCTGCTGTCGCCGATTATTGGCCGTTTCGCCCATAAGCTCGACATGCGCAGGCTGGTGACGTTCAGCTTCATCATGTACGCCGTGTGCTTCTACTGGCGCGCGTATACGTTTGAACCGGGAATGGACTTTGGCGCCTCCGCGTGGCCGCAGTTTATTCAGGGCTTTGCTGTGGCGTGCTTCTTTATGCCACTGACCACCATTACGCTTTCCGGCTTGCCGCCTGAGCGGATGGCGGCGGCATCGAGCCTGTCGAACTTCACCCGTACGCTGGCGGGCTCCATCGGGACATCGATCACCACCACGCTGTGGACCAACCGGGAAGCGATGCACCATGCCCAGCTGACCGAAGCGGTGAACCCGTTCAACCCTAACGCTCAGCAGATGTATAGCCAGCTTGAGGGGATGGGGATGACGGAGCAGCAGGCGTCCGGCTGGCTTGCCCAGCAGATCACCAACCAGGGGCTGATTATCTCGGCAAACGAGATTTTCTGGATATCGGCGGGGATCTTCATCGTCCTGCTGGGGCTGGTGTGGTTTGCCAAACCACCGTTTGGTGCCGGTAGCGGGGGCGGTGGAGCGCACTAGCCCTGTGCACGGTTTGCCCGGTGGCGCTACGCTTACCGGGCCTACGAACGTAGGCCGGATAAGGCGTAGCCGCCATCCGGCAAAACACCGCACCGTGTCCAAAACGCGACAGCGATTGTCACTTCAGATAAAGCAGCGCGCCTGAAATTGATTCACGAGAGTGAAAAGACAACAGGAGCGTACCATGCTGAACACACCCGCGCCACGCGCTGGCTCTCGACAGACTTACGTCGAAGTGAGCACGCCGAACGTCTATCTCGACCAGATCGAATATTTCTGCCACTACTTCAGCCGCCGCAGCGACGTCTGTAACAGCGTGCATCCGCAAAACGATCGCGATACCGGCGTCGCCAGCGCGGAGCTGGCCGTGGTTGTCGTCATCAGTATTGTAGGCCCGGTCAGCGAAGCACCACCGGGCATCCACAGGCACAATACTAAATGTGCAGTTCCTGAAGTTTTTCTTTTGGCAGGGCCAGCTCGTCGTTGCTGTTTACACGAACATCACGTTCGATGATATGGCGGGCAATCTCCTGAGCTTCTTCCAGAGAGTGCATCTGGTAAGTACCGCACTGGTAAACGTTCAGCTCTGGGATCTGGTTCTGCTCTTTCACCTTCAGCACGTCTTCCATGGCCGCTTTCCACGCATCCGCGACGCGTTTCTCTTCAGGCTGACCAATCAGGCTCATGTAGAAACCGGTGCGGCAGCCCATCGGAGAGATATCGATGATCTCCACGCCGTTGCCGTTCAGGTGGTCGCGCATGAATCCGGCGAAAAGGTGTTCCAGCGTGTGAATGCCTTTCTCTGGCATCACTTCTTTATTCGGCACGCAGAAGCGCAGGTCGAAAACGGTGATCGTGTCGCCGTGCGGCGTGTTCATGGTCTTCGCCACGCGGACTGCTGGTGCTTCCATACGGGTATGGTCGACAGTAAAGCTATCTAATAACGGCATACGTCACCTCCGATAGTGATTTTTTTTTAAAATAAACTGAACTCTTCTACAGAATGCGCGTCTGAGTATATGAAAGACGCGCATTTGTTATCATCATCCCTGAATTCAGAGATGTATATTTTGGCCACAGCGATGTGGCCTTTTTCTTTTGGTTCAGGCCTGCTTCGCCAGAAACGCCTCAAACGACTCCGTATCCGCCGCTTCGACCTCTTTCTGACGCACAACGGACGCATCGCGCTCTGCCACAAAATCCGCTTCGCTCAGGATCTCTAACGGCTCCTGCATCAGCATCTCACGGTACTCCGCTGAGAGTGAACGCCCTGTGCCACCAATTCCCTGTTCAATCATAGAACGCAGAATACGTGCTGAGAATGTCAGTTCCGGGTTATCGAAGCTTTCAACCAGTTCGTCGCAGACCTTCTGGTAAGCTTCGCCGCCGTACACGCTATCCAGCGTCTGGGCTACGCGCTTCAGGTCATGGAACAGATCCTTCCCTACCTTAGACAGTGGGAACTGGGCCGTTTCACAGCCAATACCTAACGTCAGACCCGGCTTGCGCCCTTCCAGAATTACGCGATTCCAGTTGGTACGAGTACACAGCAGTTCGTCGGAACTCATTTCCGGCGCATCCGCCAGTACGCACCAGACCATAAACAGGTCAAGGAAGCGAACCTGCTGCTCGTCAACGCCAATCGGTGAGAACGGGTTGATATCCAGCGAGCGCACTTCAATGTATTCGATCCCGCCGCGCTGTAGCGCATCCGACGGCGTTTCACCGCTGCGCGTCACGCGCTTCGGACGAATCGGCGCATACAGTTCATTTTCAATCTGCAATACGTTGGTGTTAATTTGCAGGCGCTTGCCGTCTTTTTCGAGGCCGATTTTTTCGTACTCTTCCGACGGGGTTTTTATCGCCCGCTTCAAGCCTGCCACATATTCGTGCAGATCGTTAAACGTAATTCCGAGATTGCTTTGCGACTTATTGGTATAGCCAAGGTCGCTCAGGCGCAGCGAGGTCGCGTACGGCAGATAGTACATGCCACACTCGGTCTTCTCGAACGGCAGCGTGGTCGGTTTCCCTTGCAGGAACGATGAACAAATGGCCGGGGACGCGCCGAACAGATAAGGAATAACCCAGCCAAAACGGTAGTAGTTGCGGATCAGGCGGAAGTAGCCCGCGGAGATCGCTTCTTTATCCGTTTCACCGCACTTCGCCTGCCAGAACGCCATCGGCAGAGAGAAATTGTAGTGCACGCCAGAGATCGTCTGCATCAGTGCGCCGTAGCGATTTTTCAGTCCTTCGCGATACAGCGTTTTCAGCCGTCCGATATTCGAGGTGCCGTACTGAGCCAGCTCGATATCCTGCCCCTGCTCGATATAGCACGGCATGCTGAGCGGCCACATACGCTCGTCGCCGAGGTTGCGGGCGGTGAAGCGATGCACGTCGCGCATGATCGTCAGCATATGATCAATATCACCGTCTACTGGCGTAATGAACTCCAGCAGCGCTTCGGCGAAATCGGTTGTGATCCATTTATGTGTCAGCGCCGAGCCTAACGCCTTCGGGTGTCCCGTAGTCGCTAAGCTACCATCCGCATTTACGCGCAGCGTTTCGCGCTCAAGCCCACGCTGAATCCCCTTCAGTGCCTGAGGGTGATTTTCCAGCCAGGCCAGCGCCTGTGATACGTCCGGGATCAATTTGACCTCCCGCCTGTCAAAAAATTGTCACTCAGCATAATTGTAATGGTTGACGATTGAAGGTCGCGAATTCATTCCACCAATTAGTGCCACCACGTCATACCCTGTAGTGTTACCCATGCCAGTAAAACATAGCGTAACGCCTTGCCAAGGCACAAAAAAAAGAGCACCGGTCCCCAGGAGATGCGCATCCATCCCGCCAGCAGACACAGTAAATCGCCTATTACAGGCATCCAGCTTAATAACAGCGTGGCAGCGCCATAGCGTTTTAGCCAGCCCACTGCCTTTTCCTGCCAGCGAGATTTTTCGCGTAGCGGAAAGAAACGTCCAAGAATAACGTTAGTCAGCCCTCCAAGGCTATTACCCATTGTTGCTATTAAGACCAGCAACCAGGGCTGACTCACGCCGGACAACAGCATCGCCACCAGCACCACTTCCGAATTCCCCGGTAAGAGGGTGGAGCTTAAAAAACTGCTGGCGAATAATGAAGCGAGTGACAGCGCGTCACTCACAGTAAGCGAACATCCACCGCCGCCATTCCGGCATCACGCGCGGCCTGAATGCCAAAATCAGCATCTTCAAACACCACGCATTTTGCAGGTGGTACACCCATTAATTCTGCACAGCGCAGGAAGGTATCCGGTGCGGGTTTGTGATGTTTAACATGATCGGCGGCAACGACGGCAGAAAAATAGTGGCGCAGGCCAAGGTGTTTGAGTAGCGCTTCAGCAATCGCGCTCTCGCTGCCCGTACCGACAGACATAGGACGAAGGCCGTGCCACTCCTTGACAACGTCAATGAGTGGTAAAGGCTGCACGGTGTCTAACAGTATGGCTTTTACCGCGTCGGTTTTTTCACGCGCGAGCTGGTGCGGGTCGAGATCGGCCTGATTCAGCTCAATCACGGCCTGTGCGATACGCCAGGTGGGCGATCCGTTGAGGGCAATCATCGCCTGTAAATCGAAGCGCATACCGTAACGGCCCAGGACTTCGGTCCAGGCCTGACGATGCGTGGGTTCGGTATCCAGGAGGGTGCCGTCCATGTCGAAGATCAAACCGTCATACTGTGCGTACATCGTGCTCTCGCTAAACGATTAACAAAGCATTACTTTATCGTAAAAGGGGATTTTTGTCGCTGATTGCGAAGTGATAACAATGAGAGTGATTAAGAACTAAACATCGAAGGGGATCACAAGAAGAGATGGTGCATCCGGGAGGATTCGAACCTCCGACCGCTCGGTTCGTAGCCGAGTACTCTATCCAGCTGAGCTACGGATGCATCGGGATTTACTGCTGTACTTCTCGATACTCATATCACTTCAAAAGCAATATGAAGTAAAAAATGGTGCATCCGGGAGGATTCGAACCTCCGACCGCTCGGTTCGTAGCCGAGTACTCTATCCAGCTGAGCTACGGATGCATCGGGATTTACTGCTGTACTGCTCGATATTCATATCACTTCGAAAGCAATATGAAGTAATAGATGGTGCATCCGGGAGGATTCGAACCTCCGACCGCTCGGTTCGTAGCCGAGTACTCTATCCAGCTGAGCTACGGATGCAAAATGGCGGTGAGGCGGGGATTCGAACCCCGGATGCAGCTTTTGACCGCATACTCCCTTAGCAGGGGAGCGCCTTCAGCCTCTCGGCCACCTCACCACACAACGCCTCTTTCGAGTGCTTCGAGTAACTCGTTAAGAGCTTCTCGTCGCTGCGTGGCGCATATATTACTTTCTGGGACTTATAAGTCAAACAATTTTCCACATGCTTTTTTCGTTTGCACAATTCGCACGCAATTCGCATGTAAAAGCCGCAAAGAGAGTGTTTTATAAGCGGATTTTGCAGACATCTTCACAGAATTGTGTTGAGAGAAGCGCGTCATTTGGATGAGATAAGATTATGAGAGTGGTCAAAAACGAAGCGTTTGAAATAGAACGGTAACTTTATGCAGGAAAAATAGCGGGAGGGTTGCGTCTCGCCCGACAGCGAGACGCGACAATATCAGTAACTGGACTGCTGGGATTTTTCAGCCTGGATACGCTGGTAGATCTCTTCACGGTGGACAGATACTTCTTTAGGAGCGTTAACACCAATACGTACCTGGTTACCCTTTACCCCTAAAACTGTCACGGTGACCTCATCCCCAATCATGAGGGTCTCACCAACTCGACGAGTCAGAATCAGCATTCTTTGCTCCTTGAAAGATTAAAAGAGTCGGGTCTCTTGTATTCCGGCATTATCCATCATATAACGCCAAAAAGTAAGCGATGACAAACACGTAAAGTGTAAGCAGTCACGGCATCACATTCTGTTAAACGTAAGTTTAGCCGATATACACAAACTCAACCTGACTTTATCGTTATCGATAGCGCAGTGAGCAAGACGCCATAACGTTACCGCTATGGCGTCTGCTTGTGCTTTGTAGTTATTACAGTTTCGCGCTTACCCAGCTTTCAACGCTGGCTAATGCCGCGGGAAGTGCCGCCGCATCCGTACCACCGGCTTGCGCCATGTCCGGACGACCGCCACCTTTGCCACCCACCTGCTGGGCGACCATGCCAATCAGTTCCCCTGCTTTGACACGATCCGTCACATCCTTAGAGACGCCCGCAATCAGAGAAACCTTACCCTCTGCGACCGTTGCCAGCACGATAACCGTCGAACCAAGCTGGTTCTTCAGATCGTCGACCATGGTACGCAGCATCTTAGGCTCAACGCCCGCCAGGTCGCTGACCAGCAGTTTGACGCCCTTAATGTCTACCGCTTTGCTGGAGAGGTTTGCGCTCTCCTGCGCCGCAGCCTGTTCTTTCAGCTGCTGGAGTTCTTTTTCCAGCTGACGGGTACGATCCAGCGCGACACGCACTTTCTCGCCCAGGTTCTGGCTATCGCCTTTCAGCAGCTGCGCGATCTCGTGCAGCTGGTCGCTCTGCGCATGCAGGCTGGCAATTGCACCTTCCCCGGTCACCGCCTCAATACGACGCACGCCTGCCGCCGTACCCGACTCGGAAACGATGCGGAACAAGCCGATGTCACCGGTGCGGGATGCGTGAGTACCGCCACACAGTTCGGTAGAGAAGTCGCCCATGCTCAGCACGCGAACGCGGTCGTCATATTTCTCGCCAAACAGCGCCATCGCACCTTTCTTCTTCGCTGCCTCAAGATCCATGATGTGGGTTTCGATTGGCAGGTTACGGCGGATCTGGGCATTCACCAGGTCTTCCACCGCACGAATTTCAGACGGCTTCATCGCTTCAAAATGCGAGAAGTCGAAACGCAGCACTTTGTCGTTAACCAGAGAACCTTTCTGTGCAACGTGCGTACCCAGCACTTCGCGCAGGGCTGCGTGCATCAGGTGGGTTGCCGAGTGGTTCAGACGAATGCGCGCGCGGCGAGCTTCGTCAACGTTGGCCTGAACGCCCTCGCCCACTTTCAGAGAACCGGAAACCAGTTTGCCCTGGTGACCAATTGCCTGACCGTATTTCTGGGTATCGCTTACGCTGAAGCTGAAGCCATTGCCTTTCAGTTCGCCTTTATCGCCAACCTGGCCGCCGGATTCCGCATAGAACGGTGTTTTATCCAGGATAACAACCGCTTCCTGACCTGCGCTAATGCTGTCTACGGCTTTACCGTCAACAAACAGCGCGGTCACGTTGCTGGTCAGAGCCAGCTCTTCGTAGCCTTTAAATTCAGACGCGCTATCAACGCGGATCATCGCGTTGTAGTCCGCGCCAAAACCGCTGGATTCACGCGCACGACGACGCTGCTCTTCCATTGCGGCTTCAAAGCCTGCTTCGTCAACTTTGATGTTGCGCTCGCGGCAAACGTCCGCCGTCAGGTCAACCGGGAAGCCGTAGGTGTCGTACAGGCGGAAAGCGGTTTCGCCATCCAGCGTGTCGCCCTTGAGTTTCGCCAGCTCGTCGTCCAGCAGCGCCAGTCCGCGCTCCAGCGTACGGGCAAACTGCTCTTCTTCGGTTTTCAGAACCTGTTCAACTTGCGCCTGCTGGCGTTTCAGCTCGTCACCGGCAGAGCCCATCACGCCAATCAGTGGCCCAACGAGTTTATAGAAGAAGGTGTCCTTCGCGCCCAGCATGTTGCCATGACGGATCGCACGACGAATGATACGACGCAGCACATAGCCACGGTTTTCATTCGACGGGATAACGCCGTCAGCAATCAGGAACGCACAAGAACGAATATGGTCTGCGATAACGCGCAGTGATTTGTTGTTCAGATCGGTTGCGCCCGTCACTTCGGCAACGGCTTTGATCAGGGTGCTGAACAGGTCAATCTCATAGTTGGAGTTAACGTGTTGCAGAACGGCCGCGATACGCTCAAGACCCATACCGGTATCTACGGACGGTTTTGGCAGCGGCTCCATGGTGCCGTCGGCCTGACGGTTGAACTGCATGAAGACGATGTTCCAGATCTCAATGTAGCGATCGCCATCTTCTTCCGCGCTTCCCGGAGGGCCGCCCCAGATGTGGTCACCATGATCGTAGAAGATCTCGGTGCACGGACCGCAAGGGCCGGTGTCACCCATCTGCCAGAAGTTATCAGACGCGTAAGGCGCGCCTTTGTTGTCACCGATACGGATGATACGTTCGCGAGGGATACCCACTTCTTTTTCCCAGATGTCGAACGCTTCGTCATCGGTCTCATACACGGTCACCCACAGACGCTCTTTCGGCAGATTAAACCAGTTTTCACCGGTCAGCAGTTCCCACGCATATTGAATGGCGTCGTGTTTGAAGTAGTCGCCGAAGCTGAAGTTACCCAGCATTTCGAAGAAAGTGTGGTGGCGCGCGGTGTAACCGACGTTTTCCAGATCGTTGTGTTTACCGCCCGCACGCACGCAACGCTGTGAGGTTGTGGCGCGGGAATAATTACGCTTGTCGAGACCAAGGAACACATCCTTGAACTGGTTCATCCCGGCGTTGGTAAACAGCAGAGTCGGGTCATTGTTCGGTACCAGGGAGCTGCTGGCAACAACCTGGTGTCCCTTACTATGGAAAAAATCGAGAAACGCCTGACGGATCTCAGCGGTGCTCTTGCTCATAATTATCCTGAAATCAAGCTAACGAAATGTCGCAGCAGATCTGTATCTGTAAACAGTTGGACGGACCAGCTACTGGAAAAAGTGGGAATAAGATAAGTTTTCTTTAGTGGGAAGTAAAATCCCGCATGCGTTCAATCGGTAAAATTACGCCAGATATCCTGAATATCTTCCATCAGGAAGCCGCGGTAGAGCAAAAAGCGCTGGATTTTAACTTTTTCTGAAAATTCACGCGGCAGCGGCTCACCGTACTTTCGTACCGCCTGCTCACGCGCCAGTTCGCACCAGTCGATTTCACTTTCGCGCATGGCTTTTTCAATCGATTCACGGGCTACACCTTTCTGGTTCAGCTCCTGGCGGATACGCGCTGGCCCATAGCCTTTACGACCACGGCTGGCAAGAAAGCGAGCGGCAAAACGGCCGTCATCCAGATAGTGATGCTCGTAGCACCAGGCAACCACGCGGTCATAATCTTCCGCGGTGGCATCAATGTCTTCCGGACCGTTTTTGCTCATGACGGGCGCTGACAGTTTCCGCCGCAGCTCCTGTTCGCTATGGTCACGCACGGCAAGAATACGCACGGCCCGATCCAGCAAGCGTGAGTAGGCTGGTCGGCGTGATGTCGGTTCACTCATAAAAAACCTGTCGATTCAGAAATGCAAAAAGGGCCGCATCAGCAGCCCTTCATTTTTATCCGAGAGGATTAAAAGTCTTCGTTGGTTTCTTCAGCATCCGCGCCGTCGACCACGAAATCAGGTTTAGAGTCCTGGTTGCTCAGCAGGAGTTCACGCACCTTCTTCTCAATCTCTTTCGCCGCCGCCGGGTTCTCTTTCAGCCAGGAGATAGCATTCGCTTTACCCTGACCAATCTTGTCACCGTTGTAGCTGTACCATGCGCCCGCTTTTTCAATCAGCTTCTCTTTCACGCCCAGGTCAACCAGCTCGCCGAGGAAGTTGATACCTTCGCCGTAGAGGATCTGGAATTCAGCCTGTTTGAACGGTGCTGCGATTTTGTTCTTCACAACCTTCACGCGGGTTTCGCTACCGACGACGTTATCCCCCTCTTTCACCGCGCCGATACGGCGGATATCCAGACGGACAGAAGCGTAGAATTTCAGAGCGTTACCGCCGGTGGTGGTTTCCGGGTTACCGAACATTACACCAATTTTCATACGGATCTGGTTGATAAAGATCAGCAGCGTATTGGACTGCTTCAGGTTACCCGCCAGCTTACGCATCGCCTGGCTCATCATACGTGCCGCGAGGCCCATGTGAGAGTCACCGATTTCACCTTCAATTTCCGCTTTTGGCGTCAGCGCCGCAACGGAGTCGACGATGATCACGTCAACCGCACCTGAGCGCGCCAGCGCGTCACAAATTTCCAGGGCCTGCTCGCCGGTGTCCGGCTGTGAGCACAGCAGGTTGTCGATATCAACGCCCAGTTTACGGGCATAGACCGGGTCCAGCGCGTGCTCGGCATCGATAAACGCACAGGTTTTACCTTCGCGCTGTGCCGCCGCAACAACCTGCAACGTCAGGGTGGTTTTACCCGAGGATTCCGGACCGTAGATTTCTACGATACGGCCCATCGGCAAACCGCCAGCGCCCAGTGCGATATCAAGAGAAAGCGAACCAGTGGAGATAGTTTCCACGTCCATGGAACGGTCTTCACCCAGGCGCATGATGGAGCCTTTACCGAATTGCTTTTCGATCTGGCCCAGTGCTGCCGCCAACGCTTTCTGTTTGTTTTCGTCGATAGCCATTATTACTCCTGTCATGCCGGGAGAAGCAACTGCGCTTCACCATGGACTTCTGTTCTGTTGAGGCAATTATACTGTATAGTCATACAGTATCAAGTATTTTGTAGAAATTGTTGCCAGAGCGTTTTTAACGCGTATTCCGTTGCCTGACGACGCACGCTTTCGCGATCGCCGCTGAAGCATTCCCGGCGGGTGATCCCTTCACCTTTTGAGGTGGCAAAGCCAAACCAGACGGTGCCGACAGGCTTCACGTCGCTGCCGCCGTCCGGCCCCGCGATACCGCTGATGGAGATAGCGTAATCTGCGCGCGCCTCTTTCAGCGCGCCAATCGCCATTTCGATCACCACCGGCTCGCTGACCGCGCCATGCTGCTCAAGCGTGGCTTCACGCACGCCAATCATCTGCGCTTTAGCCTCGTTACTGTAGGTCACAAAGCCGCGTTCAAACCAGGCGGAACTGCCAGCAATATCGGTAATTGCTTTCGCCACCCAGCCGCCGGTGCAGGATTCTGCGGTCGTGAGAGTCGCGCCGCGCTGTTTCAGCGCCAGCCCCACCACTTCGCTTAGCTGCATCAATTCATGGTCAGTCATTCTCGCTCCAGGCCTTAGAAAAACATGCAGCACAAGATAGCACTTTCTCATCAAATATGGGGATGCGCGTCGGGTTTTACGAGGGGGCTTCAGAAAAAAGCCGATGCGGGCGCATCGGCCAGAGAGACGCTTATTTCATGCTGTTAGCGAGGGTATCCACATTGTGGCGAAACGCCTTGACGTAGGTGTCCGCCACGCCGCCCTTCGCGGACAGCGCTTCCGGGTAAAGTTCACCGCCCGGCTGGGCGCCCGTGGCGGTCGCAATCTGCTTCACCAGGCGCGGATCAAGCTGGTTTTCCATAAACCAGGTTTTCACACCGTCAGCTTTAATCTGATTGATGATCTCCGCTACCTGCGCCGCGCTGGCTTCACTCTCAGACGACAGCCCCTGAGGCGCCATAAACGTCACGCCGTAGGCGCGGCTGAAATAGCCGAAAGCGTCGTGGCTGGTCAGCACTTTGCGCTTCGCCTGTGGGATGTCGCTGAAACGCTTTTTAGCCCAACCGTCCAGCTGAGAGAGATGCGCAATATAGGGTTTACCGGTAGCTTCAAGCGCCGCCGTATCTTCAGGATCGGCCTTCACCAGCCCTGAGAGAATATTTTGCGCATACAGCGCGCCGTTCGCCGCGCTGTTCCACGCGTGCGGATCGGTCACGGTTTTACCGTCCTCTTCCAGCGTGTGCGTTTTCACGCCGTCCGAAGCAACCACCAGCTGGCCTTTGAATCCGGAGGCTTTCACCAGACGATCGAGCCAGCCTTCCAGCCCCAGCCCATTGACCACCACCACGTCGGCTTTACTCAGCGCCGCGCTGTCTTTGGGCGAGGGTTCGAAAGTATGGGGATCACCGTCCGGCCCCACCAGCGTCTTCACCTTCACACGATCGCCGCCAACCTGCTGCGTGATGTCTCCCAGGATGGAAAAGCTGGTCACCACATTAAGCGTTTTCGCCATTACGCCGTGCGTCATCATGCCGAGCGCGAGCGCCACGGCTAACCCTGTACGTTTCATCGTTTCCCCTTGCGTTAAAAAAGCGCCCGCAGGCTATCCGCCAGCCTGCTGCGCGTGCCAAATAAAACGGAAATAAAGAACAATGCGCTGGCGGTCAGCACAATGGAGGGCCCGGCGGGCAGACTCACTGCCCAGGAAAGGCTTAAGCCCAGCCAGGCGCAAAAAATACCGCTGATACCCGCCATTAGAAGTAACCCAGGCAGGGTGCGCACCCAGCAGCGTGCCGCCACGGCGGGTAACATCATCAGCCCGACGGCCATCAACGTGCCGAGCACCTGAAAACCGGCCACCAGGTTGAGCACCAGCAGCGCCAGAAACAGACCGTGTAACATCCCGGGCAGCCAGCGCGCGTTCACCTGCAACCACGCGGTATCGAACGCTTCGCTGACCAGCCCACGATAAAACATTGCCAGCGTGAGGAGCGTGAACATGCAAACGCCCGTCACGAACAGGGCTGACGCGCTATCCACGGCGAGAATGGAGCCAAACAGAAGATGAAGCAGATCGACATTTGAACCGCGCAGCGACACCAGCGTGACGCCCAGCGCCAGGGAACCCAGGTAAAACCCCGCGAAGCTGGCATCCTCTTTAAGGGGCGTGCGGCGGCTGACCAGCCCGGCCACCAGCGCAACGGCGATACCGGCAATAAACCCGCCGACAGTCATTGCCAGAAGCGACATACCGCTGAGCAGATAGCCCACCGCGACACCCGGCAAAATGGCATGAGAAAGGGCGTCCCCCATCAGGCTCATCCGACGCAGCTGAAGGAATACCCCCAGCGCCGTGGTGCTGACGGAGAGCGCCAGGCAAACCACCAGTGCACGGCGCATAAAGCCGTACTCAATAAACGGCTGGAAGAATGTATGCCAGATCATGCCACCCTCACCCGCTCGGTTTTCCATTGGGGACTATCAGCGTCCAGACGTAACGTCTGCGGGAAGTGACGTGCTACGCGCTCGCTGTCATGTAGTACCGCCAGCAGGGTCTGCCCCTGCATATACATCTCCAGCATCAGATCCATCAGCACGTTGCAGGTCGCTTCATCAACGCCGGTGAAGGGTTCGTCCAGCATCACCAGCGGTGCCTGCTGCACTAAAACGCGGGCAAACAGCATGCGCTGGAATTGCCCGCCGGAGAGTTCATCGATGGTGGATAACGCCATGGACGCCAGCCCCACGCGCTCAAGCGCGCCGGCAATGCGCATGCGGGTATCCCGACGAAAACCGGCAAATAGCGAGATTTCTGGCCAGCAGCCCATGCTCACCACGTCCTGCACGGTCAGAGGAAATTGCGCCTCCAGCGCGTGACGCTGCGCCAGCCAGCCCACCACCGGACGTCTCCCCTGCCAGCGAAACGTACCGCTGACGGGCGGAAGAAAGCCAGCGAGCGTTTTCAGCAGCGTGGATTTGCCGCAGCCGTTGGCCCCGACGATGGCGGTCATGCTCCCGCGTTCAATCACGCCGGACAGTGCGCGCGTAACGGGCTGGCGATCGTAACCCGCCACCAGGTCGTTCATCACGATCATGGCAACGCCACCGCCCAGCGCACGGCCAGGCCGAGAAACAGAATGAGCACCAGCGCCAGCAGCAGCCGAACCGGGGATGAGAGAGAAAACAGGGACATGGACATCTCAATTCAAAATTATGTTATAACATAACAATAATGAAAGACGATTAAGATGTAAACGGCGGGAGTGAAATGGGAATGTGGCGAAATGTTTCTGCAAACTTCCCTCTCCCGTGGGAGAGGGTCAGGGTGAGGGCATCAGGCCGCACCGTGCGGGCAGCCATGCCGGGTGGCGGCGTTGCCTTACCCGGCCTACCCGTCGGGGTAACTTACTGGCTAAACGGTGACGCTGCCGGCACACGCGCCTGAGACACCGCCAGCCCCAGCTGCCACACCGCCATCGCATAGTGCGTGCTGTGGTTGTAGCGGGTAATGGTGTAGAAGTTCGGCAGTCCGAACCAGTACTGATAACCGGTTCCGACATCCAGGCGCAGCAGGCTCACCTGGTCAACATTGCCCAGCGGCTGAGACGGCGTTAAGCCTGCCGCTGCCAGCTGCGCCACGCTGTATTTGGTTTTAAATCCGTTTTCCAGACCAAACGCTTCGCCGTTCGCCTGTACCGCCACCTGGCCGCCCGGCGTCCAGCCGTGCGCTTTGAAGTAGTTGGCCACGCTGCCAATGGCGTCTTCGGGATCCCACAGGTTGATGTGACCATCCCCGTTAAAATCTACCGCGTACTGCTTATAGGAGGACGGCATAAACTGGCCGTAGCCCATCGCACCGGCGAACGACCCTTTCAGATCTAACGGATCGTCCTGTTCGTCTCGCGCCATCAGCAGGAAGGTTTCCAGTTCAGAGGAGAAATACTCGGCGCGGCGCGGATAGTTGAAGGAGAGCGTCGCCAGCGCATCGAGGATGCGGGTTTTACCCATAATGCGTCCCCAGCGGGTCTCAACCCCAATAATACCGACGATGATCTCCGGCGGCACGCCATAGACCTGCCACGCGCGGTTCAGGGCATCTTCATACTGATTCCAGAACACCACGCCATTTTGCACGTTGTCCGGGGTAATAAACTGTTTGCGATAGCGCAGCCACGCCCCGTTTGGCCCGGTCGGCACCTGGGCCGTCGGCGCCTGCCTGTCCATCAGGCGCAGCACGTAGTCCAGACGCTTCGCCTGAGACAAAATGGCATGCAGCTGCTGGCGATCAAAACCGTGCTTGCTCACCATTTTATCGATGAACTGTTCGGCCGCAGGGTTATTCGCGAAGTCGCCGCCCATCTGCATCATATTGTGCTGCGGCTCAAGCAGAAACCAGCCGGAAGGCGCGCCCGCCGTTTGTTGAACAGCTTCAGTCCTGGGTTTGCTACTACAGGCGGACAGGAGAATAAGCGCAGGTAACAGCGCTGCATAACGACGCTTGAACATGTGGCATCCATTTAACGAGTTCGGTAAGAACCCAGTATGGTAAAGCATCCGCAACACCTCAAGGAAGCGGTACACACCTCCCCAACGCAAATCCGCGCTTTTTTCCATCGAAAATCATTCGCCCCACCAATTATCTTTCAAATTAATCCATTTTTCTTTCATTGTGAGATCTAATTAACACTTTAAAAGCTTTCAATTTGATTATTATTAGCCCCGAACAGACAAAAACAAACGCCCTACAGGAGAGAAGAATGATAGAAACCATCACCCACGGCGCCGAGTGGTTCATCGGGCTTTTTCAGAAAGGCGGCGAGGTATTCACCGGCATGGTGACCGGGATCCTGCCCCTGCTGATCAGCCTGCTGGTAATCATGAACGCGCTGATTAACTTTATCGGCCAGCAGCGTATTGAACGCTTCGCCCAGCGCTGCGCCGGAAACCCGCTGTCCCGCTACCTGATCCTGCCCTTCATCGGCACCTTTGTGTTCTGCAACCCGATGACCTTAAGCCTCGGCCGCTTTATGCCAGAGAAGTACAAGCCGAGCTATTACGCCGCCGCCTCCTACAGCTGCCATTCCATGAACGGCCTGTTCCCGCACATCAACCCCGGCGAGCTGTTCGTTTATCTCGGGATCGCCAGCGGCCTTACCACGCTTGGCCTGCCGCTCGGCCCGCTGGCGGTGAGCTACCTGCTGGTCGGTCTGGTCACCAACTTCTTCCGCGGCTGGGTGACGGATCTCACCACCGCCATTTTTGAGAAAAAAATGGGCATCCAGCTTGAACAGAAAGTCCATCTTTCAGGAGCTACAGCATGAACCGGATCCGCATTGAGAAAGGCACGGGCGGCTGGGGCGGCCCGCTGGAGTTCGACGCCACCGAAGGCAAAAAGATTGTGTACATCACCGCGGGCACGCGCCCGGCGATCGTCGACAGGCTGCACGAGCTGACGGGCTGGGAAGCGGTCGACGGCTTCAAGGAAGGCGAACCGCCGGAAGCGGAAATCGGCGTGGCGGTGATCGACTGCGGCGGCACGCTGCGCTGCGGCATCTATCCGAAGCACCGCATTCCGACGGTAAATATTCACTCCACCGGGAAATCCGGCCCGCTGGCGCAGTACATCCTTGAGGATATTTATGTCTCTGGGGTGAAGGAGGACAACATCACGCTGGTGAATGGCACATCCGCGCCGCAAAAAGCGGCCTCGCGCGAGTACGACACCAGCAAAAAAATCACCGAGCAGAGCGATGGCCTGCTGGCGAAGGTCGGGATGGGGATGGGGTCCGCCGTGGCGGTGCTGTTCCAGTCCGGGCGCGACACCATCGACACGGTGCTGAAAACCATTCTGCCGTTTATGGCGTTCGTCTCGGCGCTGATCGGTATCATCATGGCCTCCGGCCTCGGCGACTGGATTGCCCACGGCCTCGCCCCGCTCGCCAGCCACCCGCTCGGCCTGGTGACGCTGGCGCTGATCTGCTCCTTCCCGCTGCTGTCGCCGTTTCTCGGCCCGGGCGCGGTGATTGCCCAGGTCATCGGCGTGCTGATTGGCGTACAGATTGGTCTGGGCAACATTCCCCCGCACCTCGCTCTGCCAGCCCTTTTCGCCATTAACGCTCAGGCGGCGTGCGACTTCATCCCCGTCGGGCTGTCGCTGGCGGAAGCACGTCAGGACACCGTGCGCGTGGGCGTCCCCTCCGTGCTGGTGAGCCGCTTCCTGACGGGCGCGCCCACGGTGCTGATTGCCTGGTTTGTCTCCGGCTTTATTTATCAATAAGAGGTTCCTGCCATGACCGTGATTTACCAGACCACCATTACCCGCATCGGCCAGAGCGCGGCCGATGCGCTGAGCGACCAGATGCTGATCACCTTCCGCGAAGGGGCGCCTGCGGATATCGAAGAGTTTTGCTTTATCCACTGCCACGGCGAGCTAAACGGCGAGCTGAAGGCCGGGAGCCAGCTTGAGCTGGGCGAGGCGCGCTATGCCGTGACCGCCGTCGGCGACGTCGCTGAACAAAACCTGCGCGAGCTGGGGCACATCACCCTGCGTTTTGACGGGCAACCGCAGGCGGAGTATCCCGGCACGGTTCACGTTGAGGGGCCGGTTCCGCAGGCTGTCACACCAGGCTGTACGTTAAAATTTGTTGCGTAATTAAGGAGAAACACATGAGTCAGGTTGCCGTTGTCATTGGTGGGGGACAAACCTTAGGCGAGTTCCTCTGCCGTGGGCTTGCCGCAGAGGGTTACCGCGTGGCGGTTGTGGACATTCAGAGTGAAAAAGCCGCCCGCGTGGCGGACGCCATCAACACCGAGTTTGGCGAAGGGATGGCGTACGGATTTGGTGCCGACGCCACCAGCGAGCAGAGCGTGGTGGCGCTGGCCCGCGGCGTAGATGAGATATTTGGGCGTATCGACCTGCTGGTCTACAGCGCGGGGATCGCGAAAGCGGCCTTTATCAGCGATTTCGAACTGGGGGATTTTGACCGCTCGTTGCAGGTGAATCTGGTGGGCTATTTCCTCTGCGCCCGTGAGTTTTCCCGGCTGATGATCCGCGATGGTATTCAGGGGCGCATCATTCAGATCAACTCGAAATCCGGGAAAGTGGGCAGCAAGCACAACTCCGGCTACAGCGCGGCGAAGTTTGGCGGCGTGGGGCTGACGCAGTCTCTGGCGCTGGATCTGGCCGAATACGGCATCACCGTTCACTCGCTGATGCTGGGTAACCTGTTGAAATCGCCGATGTTCCAGTCCCTGCTTCCGCAGTACGCCTCCAAGCTCGGCATCAAAGCTGAAGAAGTGGAGCAGTACTACATCGACAAAGTGCCGCTCAAGCGCGGATGTGATTATCAGGACGTGCTGAACATGCTGCTGTTTTACGCCAGCCCGAAAGCCTCGTACTGCACCGGGCAGTCGATTAACGTCACCGGTGGGCAGGTGATGTTCTGAGTTTAATCCCCGGTGGCGCTGCACTTACCAGGGCTACAACCCCCGTAGGCCGGGTAAGGCGCAGCCGCCACCCGGCAATTAAGGAGCCGATATGGTAACCGCATTAATCACCTTCGCCGCCTTCGCCTGGTTCTGCCAGATGGCGTTTGGCGGCTGGCAAATCCATCAGTTTAACCGCGCCTTTGACGCCCTGTGCCAGAAAGGCCGTGTGGGTGTCGGGCGTTCCGGCGGACGCTTCAAACCGCGGGTTGTCGTCGCTGTTGCGCTGGATGAAAACAATAAGGTCTGCGATTCCCTCATCATGCGCGGCATGACCGTCTTTGCCCGCCCGGTGAAAATCCAGGCGATCAACGGCATTTTGCTGCATGAATTACAACCTGATGTGATCTTCCCCCATGATTCACTCTGTCAGAATGCACTATCATTAGCGCTTAATCTGAAACATGGATAATTTCGTTGTGAAAGTTATAAACTTGCGGAATTATCATTTCGCAACGTAAGGAACGAAGCGCCTATGAAACCACGTCAGCGGCAGGCGGCCATACTTGAGCATCTGCAAAAGCAGGGAAAGTGCTCGGTAGAGGATCTGGCCCACTACTTTGACACCACCGGCACGACAATACGCAAGGACCTGGTGTTGCTCGAAAACTCCGGCGCCGTCATTCGTACCTACGGCGGCGTGGTGCTCAATAAAGACGAAGCCGACCCGCCTATCGATCACAAGACGCTGATTAATACGCACCAGAAAGCGCTGATTGCCGAAGCTGCGGTCAAATTTATCCAGGACGGCGATTCCATCATCCTCGACGCTGGCAGTACCGTCCTGCAGATGATCCCGCTGCTCAGCCGCTTTAATAACATCACCGTGATGACCAACAGCCTGCACATCGTCAATGCCCTGTCAGAGTTCGACAGCGAGCAGACCATCCTGATGCCCGGTGGCACCTTCCGTAAAAAATCCGCGTCGTTTCACGGGCAGCTGGCGGAGAATGCCTTCGACCACTTCAGCTTCGATAAGCTGTTTATGGGCACGGACGGCATCGACCTCAACGCGGGCGTGACCACCTTCAACGAGGTGTTCAGCGTCAGCAAAGCGATGTGCAACGCCGCGCGGGAAGTGATTTTGATGGCGGACTCGTCGAAGTTTGGCCGTAAAAGCCCCAACATTGTCTGTAGCCTTGAAAGCGTCGATAAACTGATTACCGACGCAGCTATCGATCCGGCATTTAAAAAAGCGCTGGAAGCGAAGGGCATCGACGTGATCGTAACCGGAGAGAAAAATGAGTGATTTTCTGTTAAACGCAGGCCGCCAGACTCTGCTGCTGGAGCTACAGGAAGCCAGCCGCCTGCCGGAGCGTCTGGGTGAGGATTTTGTTCGTGCAGCCAACACCATTATCCACTGCGAGGGCAAAGTGATCGTGGCGGGTATCGGTAAATCTGGTCATATCGGCAAGAAGATTGCCGCGACGCTTGCCAGCACCGGCACACCGGCGTTCTTCGTGCATCCTGCCGAAGCGCTGCACGGCGATCTGGGGATGATCGAAAGCCGCGACGTGATGCTGTTTATCTCCTACTCCGGTTCAGCCAAAGAGCTGGATCTCATCATCCCTCGCCTGCAAGAAAAATCGGTGGCCCTGTTAGCGATGACCGGCAAATCCCGTTCGCCGCTGGCGCTGGCCGCGAAAGCAACGCTGGATATTTCCGTTGAGCGCGAAGCCTGCCCGATGCACCTGGCACCGACCTCCAGCACCGTCAACACGCTGATGATGGGCGACGCGCTGGCGATGGCGGTGATGCAGGCGCGCGGCTTTAACGAAGAGGATTTCGCCCGTTCCCATCCTGCTGGCGCGCTTGGGGCACGTCTGCTCAACAAGGTTCACCACCTGATGCGCACGGACGATGCCATTCCTCAGGTCAAACTCGACACCAGCGTGATGGACGCCATGCTGGAGCTGAGCCGCACCGGTCTGGGGCTGGTTGCGGTATGCGACAACGACCGCCAGGTGAAGGGCGTCTTCACCGACGGCGACCTGCGCCGCTGGCTGGTGGGCGGCGGCAAGCTGGAGGCGCGGGTATCCGAAGCAATGACCCGGGGCGGGCTGACGCTGAATGCCGACAGCCGCGCCATTGAAGCCAAAGAGGTGCTGATGAAGCGCAAAATCACCGCTGCGCCGGTGGTGGACGAGCACGGCAGGCTGTGCGGCGCGATCAACCTGCAAGACTTCTACCAGGCGGGGATTATTTAACCCTTAAGCCCCAGACGTTTCGCCAGCCTGTGAAGGTTGGCGACGTCCATCTCCAGCGCCCGCGCGCATGCCGCCCAGCTGCGGTTATTCTGCTCCAGGGCGCGGGTGATCATCTGACGCTGGAACGCATCCGTCGCCTCGCGCAGGTTTTCGTTCACGCTCTCAGGTATCACCGGCTTCACGGACGGCGTCGTTTCCTCATGCAGCGCGAAATGGCGCGCATGAATCACCACTTCATCCCCCGAACGCGTAGCCCGCGCCAGCACCACCGCGCGGTGAATCGCATGTTCCAGTTCACGCACGTTACCCGGCCAGCCGTAGCACAGCAGGTGCGTCCTCGCGCCGGGGCTTAGCACCACGCGGGAAAGCCCCATTTTGAGCCGACACTGTTCGCAGAAAAAGCCCGCCAGCAGCACCACATCATCGCCCCGCTCGCGCAGCGGCGGCACCGTGAGCGGGAACACGCTCAGACGGTGGAACAGATCGGCGCGGAAATTCCCCGCCAGCACCTCTTCGCGCAGATCGCGGTTCGTCGCCGCCAGCACGCGCACATCCACGCGTAAGCTGCGATCGTCACCCACGCGTTGAATATCGCCATACTGCAACACCCGCAGCAGTTTGGCCTGGAGCGAAAGGGAGAGTTCGCCAATTTCATCGAGGAACAGCGTGCCGTTATCAGCCATTTCGAACTTGCCGCTGCGGTTGCTGATCGCCCCGGTAAAGGCCCCTTTGACGTGTCCGAACAGCTCGCTTTCCGCCACGCTTTCCGGCAGCGCCGCGCAGTTGAGATACACCAGCGGGTTCACCGCACGGGGCGAGGCTTCGTGGATCGCTTTCGCCACCAGCTCTTTACCGGTGCCGGTCTCCCCGAAGATCAGCACGTTCAAATCAGACGCGGCGACAATCTCAATCTCTTTTTTAAGCTGCGCCATGCCCGGCGAAAGGCCAATCATTTCGGTGTGCGCCACCTGCTCAAACGCCGTCGGGCTACCCGGAAGAATATTCTGGCTCTCCAGCTGTTCTATCAGCAGGGCGTTGTTCAGCGCCCCGGCCGCCAGCGCGGCAATCAGCCGTAGCTCTTCGTCGCTGAAGGTATCGAACTGATCCGGCGACATGCCGTCGAGGGTTAACGCGCCAATCAGGTTCTGCCCGGCAAACAGCGGCAGGCCGATACAGGCGTGAACCTTCAGGCTCTCCTGGCCGGGGATCAGGCCGTCGTACGGATCGGGCAGATCGCTGTCTGCCGGGAAACGCACCACGTCACCCGCACGGGCGATGGTTTCCAGACGCGGGTGGCCCTCCAGGGTAAAGCGCCGCCCGAGTACGTCCTTCGCCAGACCGTCGATAGCCAGCGGAATAAACTGCCGCCCTTCGTAACGCAGCAGCGCTGAGGCATCGCAATCCAGCACGTGGCGCAACGTGGAGATCAGCCGCTGAAAGCGGTCCTGATGACCAATACCGGTTTGCAGTTCTATGGCGATCTTCGCCAGCACATCTACGGAAAAGCTCATCTCTGCCTCACTGTCATTTTGACAACACATAGTGTCATATTGACAATTTTTAAGATAGTCAAAATGACTATCCATTAGGGAGAATCAAAACACAAATACATTATTTTCAATAAGTTAAAAAACTGGCACGCAACTTGATATATGACAGTCATCTTATTTGAAAACGCCGTATTAAGTTGAGGTTGCTATGTCTATTCTGGTTAAAAATAACATTCATTGGGTGGGTCAACGTGACTGGGAAGTACGTGATTTTCACGGGACGGAATACAAAACGCTGCGCGGCAGCAGCTACAACAGCTACCTCATTCGCGAAGGTAAAAACGTCCTGATCGATACCGTCGATCACAAATTCAGCCGCGAGTTCGTGCAGAACCTGCGCAGCGAAATCGATTTGAATGACATCGACTACATCATCATCAACCACGCGGAAGAGGATCATGCCGGGGCGCTGACCGAGCTGATGTCCCACATTCCGGATACCCCGATCTACTGCACCACCAATGCCATTGACTCCATCAACGGCCACCACCACCATCCAGAGTGGAACTTCCACACTATAAAAACCGGCGACACGCTGGATATCGGCAACGGCAAACAGCTGATCTTCGTGGAAACCCCAATGCTGCACTGGCCGGACAGCATGATGACCTACATGACCGGTGACGCGGTGCTGTTCAGCAACGACGCCTTCGGCCAGCACTACTGCGACGAACGTCTGTTCAACGACGAAGTGGATCAGACCGAGCTGTTCGAACAGTGCCAGCGCTACTACGCCAACATCCTGACGCCGTTCAGCCGTCTGGTCACGCCAAAAATCACCGAGATCCTCGGCTTCAACCTGCCGGTGGATATGATTGCCACCTCCCACGGCGTGGTATGGCGTGAAAATCCAACCCAGATCGTCGAGCTGTACCTGAAGTGGGCGGCGGACTATCAGGAAGACCGCATCACCATCTTCTACGACACCATGTCCAACAACACCCGCATGATGGCGGACGCCATTGCCCAGGGCATCAACGAAGTGGACCCGAACGTGGCAGTGAAAATCTTCAACGTGGCGCGCAGCGATAAGAATGAGGTATTGACCAACGTCTTCCGCTCCAAAGGCGTGCTGGTGGGTACCTCCACCATGAATAACGTGATGATGCCGAAAATTGCCGGACTGGTGGAAGAGATGACCGGCCTGCGCTTCCGTAACAAACGCGCCAGCGCCTTTGGTTCACACGGCTGGAGCGGCGGCGCGGTAGACCGTCTCTCCACCCGTTTACAGGATGCCGGTTTTGAGATGTCCCTGAGCCTGAAGGCGAAATGGCGTCCGGATCTCGACGCGCTGGAAATCTGTCGCCAGCACGGTCGCGACATTGCCCGCCAGTGGGCGCTTGCGCCGCTGCCGGAAACCGCACCCGCCGCGGCTGCTGCGCCGGAAGCCGTAGCAGAAGCCGCTCCTGCCGCTGCCGACCTCGGCCCCTGCATGCAGTGCAGCGTCTGCCAGTGGATTTACGATCCTGAGCTGGGCGAACCGTTGCAGGATGTCGCGCCGGGTACACCGTGGAGCGAGGTGCCGGACAACTTCCTCTGCCCGGAATGTTCCCTCGGAAAAGACGTCTTTGATGAACTGGCAACGGAGGCAAAATGAGCCACGGCATCATCATTATCGGCTCGGGCTTTGCCGCCCGTCAGCTGGTGAAAAATATCCGCAAACAGGATGCTAACGTGCCGTTGACGGTGATCGCCGCCGACAGCATGGATGAGTACAACAAGCCTGATTTAAGCCACGTCATTAGCCAAAATCAGCGCGCCGACGATCTCACCCGCCAGACGGCGGGGGAGTTTGCAGAACAATTTAATCTGCGTCTGTTTCCGTACACCTGGGTCACCGATATCGACGCCGACGCCCACGTGGTGAACGCGAAAGATAAAACCTGGCAGTACGACAAGCTGGTGCTGGCGACGGGGGCATCTGCGTTTGTGCCGCCGGTTGAGGGCCGCGAGTTAATGGTCACGCTCAACAGTCAGCAGGAGTATCAGGCCAGCGAGACCCTGTTACGCGACGCCATGCGGGTGATGATTGTCGGCGGCGGGCTGATTGGCACCGAGCTGGCGATGGACTTCTGCCGGGCGGGAAAATCCGTCACCCTTGTTGACCACGCGGCCAGCATTCTGTCAGCGCTGATGCCGGCAGAAGTAAGCAGTCGCTTACAGCATCGTTTGACCGACATGGGCGTGCATCTGCTGCTGAAATCGCAGTTGCAGAGCCTGAGCAAAACCGAAACCGGCATTTGTGCGACGCTCGACCACAACCGCAGGGTGGAAGTGGATGTGGTTATTGCGGCGACGGGGCTGCGCCCGGAAACCGCGCTGGCGCACCGCGCAGGCGCAGAGATCAATCGCGGCGTGAAGGTAGACAGCTACCTGCAAACCACCCAGCCGGACATTTATGCCCTGGGCGACTGCGCGGAAATTAACGGGCAGGTGCTGCCGTTCCTGCAACCGATTCAGTTGAGCGCCATGTTCCTGGCGAAAAACCTGCTCGGCGGCAACGCCCCGGTGAAATTACCCGCCATGCTGGTGAAGGTAAAAACGCCGGAACTACCGCTGCATCTCGCAGGTGAAACGCAGCGTCAGGATCTGAACTGGGAGATTGTCCTTTCGCCTCAGGGCATGGTGGCGCGCGGCACCGATACTGTCGGTCAGATGCGCGCCTTTGTGGTCAGCGAAGACAAAATGAAGGAGGCCTTTGCACTGCTGAAATCGTTACCTGCTTAACCCTCGTCATGCCGGGTGGCGCTCCGCTTACCCGGCCTACTTAACACCATAACGGTAAACCTTGTAGGCCCGCGCAAGCGTAGCGCCGCCGGGCAAAAACAGGGCTGCGTGGTTCAGGACCGCACCACCAGCGCGTCATAACCGCGCCAGCGGTAATTCGCCATCGAGATCAGCCAGCAGGCGACAAACAGCCCGACCACCACAAACCCGGCGTCGCCCAGGTTATCGTTCACCGCGCCAATCAGATCCCACACGCCGCCGCTGAGGGAGAACTTGTCCATCAGCAGACCCAGCGCTTCCAGCCCGCCGATAAACAGCGCCACCACCACCGAAGTGCCGGTGATGGTCATGTTGTAGTACAGCTTGCGCTGCGGCTTGTTGAATGCCCAGCCGTAGGCACCCACCATAAGCAGGTTATCGAGCGTATCCACCAGCGCCATGCCGCTGGCGAAGAGCGCCGGGAAGATCATGATCGACCACACCGACATCCCGCTGGAGGCGCTGGCGGCGGAGATCCCCAGTACGCCGATTTCGGTGGCCGTGTCAAAGCCGAGGCCAAACAGGAAGCCCACCAGATACATCTGCCAGCTTTTATTGACGAGGCGGAAGGTTTTGCCGAACAGCCAGTTCATGACGCCACCCTGGGCAGGCAGCGTGATGTCGCCCTGCACGGACCTGCCGTGTTTCAGTGCCTGAAAACTGCGCCAGACGCCGCGCAGGATCACCATATTCACCAGCGCCATCGCCAGCAGGAAGGTGGCGGAGACGGTGGTGCCAATCAGGCTGCCGGTTTCGTGGAACCATTCCATATTTTTCTGAAACGCCGTGGCGGTGGCGGCGATGGCAATGGAGGCCAGCACCACGATGGTGGAGTGTCCGAGGGAAAACCATGCGCCCACGCCGGACGGGCGCTTGCCCTGCTGCATCATCTTACGCGTCACGGTATCAATCGCGGCGATATGGTCGGCATCCACCGCATGACGCAGTCCGTAACACCAGGCCAGCAGGCTGGCCGACATCAGCGCCGTACTGCCGCTAAAGGTGTGCCACGCCAGCCCCCAGGCCAGCAGGTTAGCCATCACCAGAGCCAGCAGCAGGCACGCTGCACGAGGTTCATTGCGTAAAAGTCGTAACATTTTAAATCCTTTGTGAACATGATCGGGCGGCAGCAACCACCGCCTGCCCGAAGGAGATCGCTCCGTCGCCTGCGGGCAGGCGCGAAGGAAAAAGAAGCGTGAAATCAGAAAGGTAATGACGAAGGCGCGCGCGTAGCAGGCGGTTGTGAAGGACACCTCCGCTGAAGCACACCGTAGAGAGCGACCGTCGGCGGGCATGCGTTGCCGCCAGTTCGCTCAGCCCTTTTGCCAGCGCATCATGAAAGGCCCAGGCGCGCTCGCCGGGCTCCGCCCGCCAGGCCAGCCACTGCTGCCAGAACAGCGCAAGGTTATCCGTCTTGAGCGTCACCGGATGATCAACCCCTGCACAGCGTTCGGCCAGCGCCTCCAGCCGGCACGCTGCTTCGCCCTCATAGCGTTGCGTTTCAATGCCCAGCGCACAGGCCACGGCGTCGAACAGACGACCACAGGAGGAGGCCCGCGGCGCATTGATACCGCGCGACACTGCCGTTGCCAGCAGCGGCCAGTTTTGACGCTGTACCGCCTCTGTTTCCGGGTACTGCTGCCAGTCAGGTACGAACGCAAGACAGTGGGAGAGCAAATTGCGCCACGGCTGTTTTGCCGCCAGATCGCCCCCCGGCAGCGCAACGGCTGGCAGACCGCCCAGCCATTCGCAGTCGCGATAGTTCACCCGCAGGCACTCGCCGCCCCACAGCGCGCCGTTCTCACCCATGCCGATCCCATCCAGCGTCAGGGCAATAACATCCCCGCCGTCGAGCGGCCAGCCATTCTCCGCCAGACACGCTGCTGCATGCGCATGATGATGCAGCACGGTCTCAACGGGCAGCGCCTGCGCCCGGGCCCACTGTCGGGCGTGATATCCCGGATGGGCATCGCACACCACGCGCTCTGGCTGGAAGGCGTAGATGTCCTGCATCGTCGAGAGCGCACTGCGCCACTGCGCCTCTATGCCCTCGTCGCTCAGATCGCCAAAATGCTGGCTCAGCACCGCCTGGTTGCCACGCACCAGGCAGAAGGTATTTTTCATCTCCGCGCCGGTGCATAACATGGGCGAGATGTCGCGGAATCCGGCGGGCAATGTGATGGCATCCGGCACAAAACCGCGTGCGCGACGCAGCATCGCACCGTCCCGATCCATTACTGAATCATCCATCCGTTGAAGAATATCGCGGTTGTGCAGCAGGAAGCCGTCAGCGATGTCACTGAGTTCTTCCAGCGCCTGCTGGTTGCTTATGGCGGGTGGATGGCCGCTGAGGTTGCCGGAGGTCATCACCAGCGGGCGCTGGCAGTCCAACATCAGCAAATGCTGGAGCGGGTTCGCAGGTAGCATTACGCCGACCGTAGTCAGCCCCGGCGCAATCTCCTCAGGAAACGCAGGAAGGCAGGCTTTTGGCGTCAGCACAATCGGCGCAGCGGGTGAACGTAACAGCGTCTGGATGGCCTCCGGCAGATCGTTCGCATGCGGGATCATCACCGCCAGCGGCTTGGTCGGGCGCTGCTTGCGTGCCCGCAATTTCCGAATCGCCTGTGGGTTAAGCGCGTCGCAGACCAGGTGAAATCCGCCCAGCCCTTTGACCGCCACAATCCCGCCGTTTTTCAATCTCTCCACCGCCGCGCTTAACGCCGATTCGCGGGTGGTGGCAGCATCCCCGGCTTGCCACTCCAGCTGCGGCCCGCAGTCCGGGCAGGCCACCGGCTGAGCGTGAAAACGCCGGTCAGCCGGGTTGCGGTACTCCGTTTCACAGGGCACACAGAGCGGGAAAGGCGCCATTGACGTGGCCGGGCGGTCATAGGGCATGGCGCGGATAATGGTAAACCGCGGTCCGCAGTGGGTGCAGTTGATAAACGGGTAGCGATAACGGCGCTCGCGCGGATCGCGCATCTCCGCCAGGCATGCGGGACAGGTGGCGGCATCCGGGACGATTTGCGTATCCATCGCCCCGCTCTCGCTGTGGCGGATGACAAACTCGTCCGGCAGCGTATTCCAGCTGTACGGCTGCGTTTCAACGCGATCGATGCGCGCCAGCGGTGGGCAGTCCTGGCGCAGTCTCGCGGTAAAGTCACCCCCACTACCCGCGAGACGCACCAGGACACCCTCTCCGTCGTTGCACACGTCGCCCGCCAGCCCCAGCTGGTGTGCAAGCTGCCAGACGAAGGGACGAAATCCTACCCCCTGCACCTTGCCGCGCACCCGAAGCTGTACGCCGTTAACGCGCATTGCAGCTTAAAACAGCAGCGATGACGAGGTGTCGAACGCCGCACGGCGGCGTTTTTCGGCACTCATCTGTTCGAGCTTGTCGCGATCGACGCAGACCAGCGCATGCGTCGGACAGGCTTCCATACACGCCGGACCGGCGTCGCGGTGGTAGCAGAGGTCACATTTATTGGCTTCGGCTTTCTCCGCGCGCACGCTGAGCCCGATACCGCTGTTGCGCACCACCGGGCGAACGACCACCTCCATCGCGCCATACGGACACGCCACCACACAGGTTTTGCACCCGATGCAGCGCTCCTGCATCACATGCACGAAGCCTTTCTCGCGCTTAATCGCCCCGTTCGGACAGACGTTGGCGCACGGCGCGTCTTCGCACTGGCGACAGATAGCGGCGGTGGAAATATTCACGCCTTTAATGACGTGGATGCGCGGCAGGAAGGTGTCGGGGGTCAGGGAGGCGCAATCCTGCTCCGCCTGATGGGACACCACGCACGCCACTTCACAGGTACGGCAACCAATGCATTTGCTGGCATCGGCCATAATAAAACGGTTCATCTGCTTCTCCGGCATAACTGTTATGCGCGAAGCTATTCATAAACCGTGCCAATATTTAATACATTGATTTTAAAGCGAAATAAAAAAGAAGAGGATCTGTCATCGTCATTTGTGACGATGACAGATGTCGACGTCAGCGATGCGGGCCGTCAATGACGGAGTCGCGCAGGATAAGCTCGCCGGAAAAAGTTTGCTGAGGCTTAAACTCACCGCCGTCGAGCATGAAGATCAGGCGGCTGATAGTCTCCTGGATCATCTCCGTTACCGGAATACGCACGCTGGAGAGGGACGGCACGATATAGGGCGCGATTGCCACGTCGTCAAAGCCGATGACGGACACCGCGCCCGGCGTGGCGACGCCGCTCTCGTGCAACTGCCTGATGGCGCCAATCGCCATATCGTCGTTACTCGCCACCAGCGCGGTAAACGTTTCGCCGCGGGTGAGCAGCTGAGAGACCGCCGCCGCGCCGCTGGCCGGGCTCCACTTCCCTTCGGCGATCAGCGCGTCACGCAGGGCAATGCCGTGCTGCGCCAGCGCGTCCTTGTAGCCGGAAAGACGCTCCACGCCGGTGGGGGAATCCAGCGAACCGGTGATAAACGCAATCTCCCGGTGGCCTTTCGCGATCAACTGCGATACTGCGTCCTGACACGACGCTTTATGATCGGACCAGACGCTGTGGCTGCTGTTTTTCCGCAAACGGCGGTTGAGCACCATAATCGGCTGCTCGCATTTCTCAATAATTTGGTCCAGCGCTTCCACGCTCAGGAAACGCGGGTAGATGATTACCGCGTCGCAGCGCATGTCGAGCAGATACTGGATCGCCTCGCGCTCCTCTTCGGCGCTGTGCTTGCCGTCCGCCAGGATCAGCTGACGCCCCTTCTCTTCCGTCATCCGCGCGGCGTTAAACAGCAGCTCGCTAAAGTAGACCCCATGGTACAGGGTGTTTGTCACCACCAGCCCCAGGGTCTGGGTGCGTTTGGTCGCCAGGTTTCGCGCCAGCAGATTGGGGCGATACCCGCTCTCTTCGATGGCCTGAAACACGCGGTCTTTCGTCTCCTGGCTGACGTAACCGTTCCCCGACAGCACCCGGGAGACCGTCGCTTTCGACACGCCTGCCCGCTTCGCCACTTCCAGCATCGTGGTCATAGTGTTATTCCATTCAAAACCGATGAGCCGCAGTGTACTTCACCGCAGAAAAATTGTCGCAGCGGCGTTATCACGCTTTTTACGGCCACGAGTGATCGTCATCACGAAACGAAAAAATGCATAAAAAGTGGTCTTGTTTCATTAAAAGAAACTCATGATGATTATGTGAAACCGGTTTCCTACACTTCTCACAACGATAACAGGATCACATCCGATGGCAAAAAATTACGCTGCGCTGGCAAATGACGTGGTTAGCGCGCTGGGCGGTAAAGAGAACATCGTCGCCGTCACCCACTGCATGACGCGCCTGCGCTTCGTTCTGAAAGACGAAAGCCTTACCGACGCCGCGCGTCTGAAAAGCATCAGCGGCGTGCTCGGCGTGGTGCGCAACGACAATCAGTGCCAGGTGATCATCGGCAACACCGTGTCCCAGGCATACCGTGAAGTGGTGAGCCTGCTGCCCGCCAACCTGCAACCTGCCGTAGCGGAAGGTCCACAGAAGCTTACGCTGCGCCGGATTGGCGCCGGGATCCTCGACGCGCTGATCGGCACCATGTCTCCGCTGATCCCGGCGATCATCGGCGGGTCGATGGTCAAGCTGCTGGCGATGATCCTTGAGATGACCGGCGTGCTGGGCAAAGGTGACCCGACGCTGACGATCCTGACCGTTATCGGCGATGGCGCGTTCTTCTTCCTGCCGCTGATGGTGGCGGCTTCCGCAGCGGTGAAGTTCAAAACCAACATGTCCCTGGCGATAGCCATTGCGGGCGTACTGGTTCACCCGAGCTTTATCGAGCTGATGGCGAAAGCGGCGCAGGGCGAGCATGTAGAATTTGCCTTAATTCCGGTTACGGCGGTGAAATACACCTATACCGTTATCCCGGCCCTGGTGATGACTTGGTGCCTGTCGTATATCGAACGCTGGGTGGATCGCATCACCCCGGCGGTGACCAAAAACTTCCTCAAGCCGATGCTGATCGTGCTGATTGCCGCCCCGCTCTCCATCGTACTGATTGGCCCGCTTGGGATCTGGATCGGTAGCGCCATCTCCGCGCTGGTCTACACCATTCACGGCTATCTGGGCTGGCTCTCCGTTGCCATTATGGGCGCGCTGTGGCCGCTGCTGGTGATGACCGGGATGCACCGCGTGTTTACGCCGACCATCATCCAGACCATTGCCGAAACGGGCAAAGAAGGGATGGTGATGCCGTCGGAAATCGGCGCCAACCTGTCGCTCGGCGGTTCGTCGCTGGCGGTGGCGTGGAAAACCAAAAACCCGGAGCTGCGCCAGACGGCGCTGGCGGCTGCGGCCTCCGCCATCATGGCGGGGATCTCTGAACCGGCCCTGTACGGCGTGGCGGTACGTCTGAAACGTCCGCTGATTGCGAGCCTGATCAGCGGCTTTATCTGCGGCGCGGTGGCCGGCATGGCCGGTCTTGCCAGCCACTCCATGGCGGCGCCGGGGCTGTTCACCAGCGTGCAGTTCTTCGACCCGGCCAACCCGATGACCATCGTCTGGGTGTTTGGTGTGATGGGTCTGGCGGTGGTGCTGTCGTTCGTGCTGACCCTGCTGTTAGGGTTTGAAGATATCCCGGTAGAAGACGAAGCCGAAAAAGCACGCGCCCTGCAAACCGCACCGGTACAGAACAAAGCAGCAGAAGCATAAACTGAAAGCGAGGTAAGAATGTCTGTTTTTCCACAAGGATTTTTATGGGGCGGCGCGCTTGCCGCCAACCAGAGTGAAGGGGCTTACCGTGAAGGCGGCAAAGGACTGACGACGGTCGATATGATCCCCCACGGCGCAAACCGTCTGGCGGTAAAAGTCGGCAAGGAAAAACGGTTTTCGTTGCGTGACGACGAATTTTACCCGAGCCACGAGGCGATTGATTTTTACCATCGTTACAAAGAAGACATTGCCCTGATGGCGGAGATGGGCTTTACGGTGTTCCGCACCTCGATTGCCTGGAGCCGCCTCTACCCGAACGGCGACGAACCGTTGCCAAATCAGGAGGGCATTGCCTTCTACCGCGCGGTGTTCGAGGAGTGCAAAAAGTACAACATCGAGCCGCTGGTGACGCTCTGCCATTTCGACGTGCCGATGCACCTGGTGACGGAGTACGGCTCCTGGCGCAACCGTAAGATGGTGGATTTCTTCGCCCGCTACGCCCGCACCTGCTTCGAGGCGTTTAACGGGCTGGTGAAATACTGGCTGACCTTCAACGAAATCAACATTATGCTGCACAGCCCGTTCTCCGGCGCGGGGCTGGTGTTTGAGGAAGGGGAAAACGAAGACCAGGTGAAATACCGGGCCGCGCACCACGAGCTGGTGGCGAGCGCGCTGGCGACCAAAATCGCCCACGAGGTGAACCCGGAAAACCAGGTCGGCTGCATGCTGGCGGGCGGCAATTTTTACCCCTTCTCCTGCAAGCCGGAAGACGTGTGGATGGCACTGGAGAAAGACCGCGAGAACCTGTTCTTTATCGACGTGCAGGCGCGCGGCAGCTATCCGGCCTACTCCGCCCGCGTGTTCCGCGAGAAAGGGGTGGTGATTGTGAAAGACCCCGGCGACGACGACCTGCTGAAAAACACCGTCGACTTTGTCTCGTTCAGTTATTACGCCTCGCGCTGCGCGTCGGCGGATATGAACGCGGGCAACACCAGCGCGGCGAACATCGTGAAGTCCCTGCGCAACCCGCATATTCAGGTGAGCGAGTGGGGCTGGGGCATCGACCCGCTCGGGCTGCGCATCACCATGAACATGATGTATGACCGCTACCAGAAGCCGCTGTTCCTGGTGGAAAACGGCCTCGGGGCGAAGGACGTCATTGATGAAAACGGCGAGATCAACGACGACTACCGCATCAGCTACCTGCGCGAGCATATCCGTGCGATGGGTGACGCGATTGAGGACGGCGTCCCGCTGATGGGCTACACCACCTGGGGCTGCATTGACCTGGTCTCGGCCTCAACCGGGGAGATGAGCAAGCGCTACGGGTTTGTCTACGTCGACCGCGACGACGCCGGGAACGGCACGCTGGATCGAAAGCGCAAGAAATCTTTCTGGTGGTATAAGAAGGTGATTGCGAGTAACGGGGCGGATCTGGCGTAGCCTGTTTTGCCGGGTGGCGGCGTTGCCTTACCCGGCCTACAAACTGCTCGATGCGGTTTTCACCCTCTCCCCTCTGGGGAGAGGGCCGGGGTGAGGGGCTGAAAACCCCCGTCCCCAACCCACCCTGCAAGCCGTGAATACACCACGTCCACCGCCTCTTTCACCGGCGGCGTCATCGGATAATAAAACCCGACGATGTCCGGCTGAATGCCCAGAAACAGCACCTCACCCACGTCGTCTTTAATCTGATCCACCAGGTAGTTCAGCGGCATGTTGTGGGTGGTCATCATAAACATCTCGGCGATGTCGTCCGGGTCAATCAGGCGGATCTCGCCGGGGTTGAGCCCCATATCGGTGGCATCGACGATTAACAACCTGTCCGGGCGCAGCTCGCGAATGGCCACCACGTCGTTTTCCGGCGCGCTGCCGCCGTCAATCACCACCCAGTTGCCCGGCGGGTTCGCGGCGCACATCTCCGCCAGCAGCGGGCCCGCGCCGTCGTCGCCCATCATGCTGTTGCCGACACACAGTAAAACGTCAGTCACGTAATCTCCTCACCATCAGGTAGATGGCGCTCTCCTGATGAATATCGTGCAGCATGCCGAGCAGCGTTTTGCTCCACGCCTGCTGCGCCGGGTTTTGCCTGCTCAGCGCCGCGTCAAAGGCGTTGGCGAGCATCGTGATATGGTTGGCGTCGATGACGATCTCACCGTACTTAGGCACGCCCTCCATTTTGCGCCGCGCCGTGCTGCCCTCCTCCAGCGTGGCGATCCACGCCAGGTACTCGGGCCACGGGCAGCTTAACGCCGCCTCCAGGCAGTCGATCACCCCGAGGTGGTGCCCAATCGCCAGGCTGTAATAGACCACCTGCTGCGCCGCATCCGGCGTGGCATCGTTCTCATCAATAAACTTACGGCTCAGCTGGCTGAACACCACCGTTTCACTCATCGGATACGCGCCTCATCCACAATACTGTTCAGGTTTGCCACGATCTCATTGAGACGCGGATCGTTCTCGGCCTCCAGCCAGCGCGCCACCTGATGGTCGCCCTGGCTCAGCAGGCGCAGATAATCGTCGGCAATCTGACGGCCATAGCGGTAACCCGCCAGCCTGCGCGCCGTGCGGTCGATCTTCACCCGCAGCGGCTGCACCATATCCGGGTGCAGGAGAGTGGCTGGCTGGTTGTCCAGCTCGCCCGGCTCGCGGGCGTGGATCTTCTGCTCCAGCAGGCCGAGCGCCATGGCAAAACCGTATAGCGTGGCGGCGGGCGTCGGCGGGCAGCCCGGAATGTAAACGTCCACCGGCACGATTTTGTCGGTGCCGCCCCAGACGCAGTAAAGATCGTGGAAGATGCCGCCGCTGTTGCCGCAGGCGCCGTAGGAGATGCAGATTTTCGGATCCGGCGCAGACTGCCAGGCGCGCAGCGCAGGCGAGCGCATCGCGCGGGTGACCGCGCCGGTGAACAGCAGGATATCCGCGTGGCGCGGGGACGGCACCACTTTGATGCCGAAGCGTTCGGCGTCAAACAGCGGTGACAGGGTGGCGAAGATTTCGATCTCACAGCCGTTGCAGCCGCCGCAGTCCACGCGATAGACGTAGGCCGAGCGTTTGATTTTTTTCAGCAGCGACGCCTTCATGCTGGCGATGGACTCCTCCACCGTCAGCGGTACCGGAATGCCGTTAGCGTCGCGCGGGCCGAGTAAGTTTTCCATCAGCTGGCCTCTCTCATATGACGGGTTAAATCGATGCGGTCAGACGGCAGCAGGCATTTCTGACGTTTGCACTCCGGGCAGGTTTCGAAGCTTTCACGGTGATGCTCCGCACGCACGTCGCCGTTGTGCTTCAGCAGCGCGATGGCGTAGTCGATCTCTTTTTGCACGGCGAACGGACGCTTGCAGACGCGGCAGTTGCACAGCGCAAAGCGCGACTGCTGGAGGAAATCCTCTTTTTTCCACACCGCCAGCTCGTACTCCTGAGACAGGCGAATGGCTACCGTCGGGCAGACCTCCTCGCAGCGGCCGCAGAAGATGCAGCGCCCGAGGTTAAATTGCCAGGCCAGCTCGCCGGTTTTCAGGTCCGTTTCCACCGTTAAGGCATTCGACGGGCAGGCGTTGACGCAGGCCGCGCAGCCGATGCACTGCTGCGGGTTGTGCTCCGGCTTGCCGCGAAAGTTTTTATCCACCGGGATCGGCTCCAGCGGATAACTGCTGGTCTGCGCGCCGGTTTTGATCACTTTTTTGATAAAGGTAAACATGACGAGTCCTTATTTCAGCGGCGAGTTCTTACGCTCGATGCTGTAGCGCTCAAGCTCTTTGTAGGGCACCACCTGGCTTTTCTTCTTGCGCACGTCCACGACGGTCATGCGGTCGGTGCAGGAGTAGCACGGGTCGAGGCTGCCGATGATCAGCGGCGCGTCAGAGACGGTGTTACCGCGCAGCATGTAGCGCAGGGTTGGCCAGTTGGCGTAGGTCGCCGCACGGCAGCGCCAGCGGTAGAGCTTCTGGTTGTCGCCGGTCATGCTCCAGTGAATGTCATCCCCGCGCGGCGCTTCGGCGAATCCGAGGGCAAAGCGGTTTGGAATGTAGGTGAAGCCTTCCACCATCAGCGGGCCGCCCGGCAGGTTATCGAGGCCGTAGTCGATCATGTTCAGCGCAGTAAACACCTCGTTGATGCGCACCTTCAGGCGGGAGATGACGTCGCAGCCCTGCTCGCTGTGCACGGTCATCGGCAGCAGGCCGTAGCCGACGAACGGGTGATCGGCGCGGGTGTCGCGGGCGTGGCCGCTGGCGCGCACCATCGGGCCGACGTTGCTGAAGTCGCGGGCGATTTCCGGGTCAAGACGACCAATCCCGACGGTGCGCTGCTCGATGTTTGGCGTGCTGAGCAGCATGTCCACCAGCTCCTGCACGTCGCGGCGCATCTGCTGCGCCAGCTGGCGGGTCTGGATCATGTCGTCTTTCAGCAGGTCGCGGCGGATCCCGCCGATCAGGTTCAGGCCGTAGGTTTTACGCGCCCCGGTGAGGATCTCCGCCATCTTCATTGATGCCTCACGCACGCGGAAGAACTGCATAAACCCGGAGTCAAAGCCGACGAAGTGGCAGGCCAGGCCGAGGTTCAGCAGGTGTGAGTGCAGGCGTTCCACCTCCAGCAGAATGGCGCGGATCATCTGCGCGCGTTCCGGCACCACGATCCCCATGCCGTTCTCCACCGAGGTGGTGTAGGCGGTGCTGTGGGCAAAGCCGCAGATGCCGCACACGCGGTCAGAAAGAAACGTGACTTCGTTGTAGCCCATGCGGGTCTCCGCCAGCTTCTCCATGCCGCGGTGGACGTAGAACAGGCGGTAGTCGGCGTCGATAATGTTTTCGCCGTCGACGAACAGGCGGAAGTGGCCCGGTTCGTCAGAGGTGACGTGCAGCGGGCCGATCGGCACCACATTATTCTTCTTGCTGCCCAGCTCGTTGATGAACTCGTAGGTTTCGCTGTCGGTTGTCGGGGCCGGACGCTGGCGGTAGTCCATGCTGTCCTTGCGCAGCGGATAGAGTTCATCCGGCCAGTCGTCCGGCAGCACCAGACGACGCTCGTCAGGCAGACCAACCGGCACCAGGCCGTACATGTCGCGCACTTCGCGCTCGCCCCAGACGGCGGCGGGTACGCGCGGCGTGACGGACGGGTACTCCGGCTTGTTCGGGTCAACTTCGACGCGCACGGTGAGCCAGCACTTCTCGCCCTGCTCCATCGACATCACGTAGTACACCGCATAGTTGCCGCACAGCTGACGCTCGTCGTTGCCGAACAGCACCGACAGCCAGCCGCCCTGCTGGTAGTAAAGAAACTCCACCACTTCCGGCAGGTAGTTCACCTTAATGGTGACGGTTACCTGGTCTTTGGTTTGCCATGACTCCTCCAGCACCACGCCCGGGAAAGCCTGATGCAACGCGGCGAGATACTGCTGACCTTTCTTTTCTTCAGACATAAACACTCTCTTTAATCACGCCACCAGCAAGGAGACGAACGCTAAAAATGCAAAACCAAAACCAGCCCAGGTAATGCGTGACGTTTCGACAAAACGCAGGCGCGCCATGCTGTTTTCAAACAGGGCAATCACCAGCACGCCGATAAGCAGCTTGAGCGCAGCCACCACAACGGCCAGCAGCAGGCCGCCCGCAGAGAAGTGCGTCATCTGCCCCCACGGGAAGAAAACGCCGACGAACATCTGCAACACCACCAGCTGTTTGAGGCTGATGCCCCACTTCAGCACCGCAAAGCCGTAGCCGCTGTACTCGGTGAGTGGCCCCTCCTGCAATTCCTGCTCCGCTTCCGCGAGATCGAACGGCAGCTTGCCCATCTCGATAAAGGTGGCGAACGCGCAGGCGCAGAGCGCCAGCACCAGCGGGAGCGAACGTGAAACCGGCCAGTGGTAAACGGTGTCGGTGATGAAACTGATGTGGGTCGAGCCAGCAACCTGCGCGGCGACCCACAGCCCCAGCAGCAGAATTGGCTCAACCAGCACGCCGAGCATCGCCTCACGACTGGCGCCGATACCCGTAAACGGGCTGCCGGTGTCCAGGCCCGCAATCGCAAAGAAGAAACGCGCGATGGCGAAGAGGTAGATCAGCGTAATCAGATCGCCAAGCACGGGCAGCGGCGAGCCCACCGTCACTACCGGCAGCGCGGTGGCGATGGTCAGCATCACGCCGACCATCACGAACGGCGTCAGGCGGAACACCCAACCTGAGGCATCCGGCGCGACGCTCTGACGGGAGAGCAGCTTGAAGAGATCGCGGTACTCCTGGAGCACGCCAGGCCCGCGACGGTTGTGTAGCCGGGCGCGCGCCACGCGCGTGATGCCCGACAGCAGCGGCGCGGCGGCGAACAGCACCAGCGCCTGAAGTATTGCCAGTAACAAACTCATGTCAGGCTCCTCGTGAAATGACAATCACCACCAGCACCGCCAGCTCGATCAGCGCCAGGCGACGGAACAGCACGGGCACGGCGGCACTCTGCCAACCCGGCACCCAGCCCACCGGGTTCAGCCAGTGGCGCAGCTTCAGCACGGCGGCGAAGTTCTCCTTCACCGGCATGGCGAAACCGTGGGCGGTGATGACCATCGACTGCTCGTGTTCGTAGCCGCAGGCCCACGCCGCGCCGCGCGAGCGGGAGGCGAGACGGTCGCGTCTGAAGAACAGCATCAGCACGAACGGCAGGAGCGGCGCGGCAATCAGCAGCAGCGCCATCATCGGCTGGGACACGACGGTATGCGCCGTAGCCAGCGGCAGCGGAATGGCGTGGCCCAGAAGCGGCAGCAGCCACGGCGCGGCAACCCCACCTGCGATACAGCACAGCGCCAGCGCGACCACGCTGGTGGCCATCAGCACCGGGGCGCAACAGGCGTTTTCCGCTTCGCGGGTGCGCGGCGCGCCCAGGAAGGTGACGCCGTAAACCTTCGCCATACACATCACCGCCAGCGCCCCGGTAATCGCCAGCCCAACCGCCAGCAGCGGGCCGAGCAGCCGCGCGATAAACGCGTCGCTCTGGCCGAGCGCGAAGAAGGACTGATAGATCACCCACTCCCCGGCAAAGCCGTTCAGCGGCGGCAGCGCGGCCATCGCCATCAGCCCGACCAGCATCGCCAGCGAAATGACGGGCATTTTTTTGCCAATCCCGCCGAGCTTTTCAATATCGCGGTGCCCGGTGCGAAACCAGACGCTGCCCGCGCCGAGGAACAGGGTGCTTTTAAACAGGCTGTGGTTGATAAGGTGATACAGACCGCCAATAAACCCGGCGGCAATCAGCGCCGGCTGGTTGAGCGCCAGCCCGCTGACACCCGCGCCCATGCCGAGCAGGATGATGCCGATATTCTCCAGGGTGTGGTACGCCAGCAGGCGCTGGATGTTATGCTCCATCAGGGCGTACAGCCCGCCGACAAATGCGGTGATCATTCCCGCAATCAGCAGCGCCACGCCCCACCACAGCGGCGGCTGGCCGCCCGTCAGGGTTATCGTCAGGATGCCGAACAGACCGACCTTCATCACCACGGTGGAGAACAGCGCGGCAGCCGGGGCCGAGGCATTGGCATGCGCCTGCGGCACCCAGCCGTGCAGCGGGATAATCCCGGCCAGCAGGCCAAAACCGACTACGCCCAACAGCCAGACGTCATTCCCCAGCGGCTGGCCGTTAAGCACGGCAAAGTCCAGCGTGCCGAAACGCTGCCACACCAGCCAGCAGGCCAGCGCCAGCAGCAGCGTGCCGAGTCGTCCGAGCGCAAACCACAGCTTGCCGGAGGCGCTGCATCCGGTCAGGAACACGCCGCACAAGGCCATGATTTCAGCCATCACCACCAGCGCGCCGAGGTTGCTGGCGACAACAGTGCAGACCGCGGCGGCCATCAACAGGTTAACCAGCAGGCCGTTGGCGTTGGTGTGCTGATGGCGGTGCCAGTCGATATTAAACAGGCTGATAAACAGCCCACACAGACCAAAGGTGACCAGCCAGATGGCATTTAGCGGCGTAAGCTCAACGGCGTGGTGGATCAGCGGGATGAGGGTGTCGACGGATTGGCCGTCGATCAGGACAACGCCGCCCGCCGCCAGCGTCATCAGGCTGCCGACCGCTCCGCCGATACCGGCGATCCAGCCGCTCAGCGTTTTATGGAAGGAGAGGAGCAGCGCCAGGACAGCGGCGGTGGCAAACCAGGCCACGCCGCTGGTCATCATAACTATCGCGTTCATTTCGCCCCCTCGTTAAGCGCCCGCAGCAGCGAAAGATCGCCGACGTCAGTATTGATGGTCAACTCGCGCTTGCGTTTGCTGGTGCGGGCGATGTCGCGAATATTAACCAGAATTAACGCTTTGGTCGGACAGGTGCGCACGCAGGCCGGACCTTGTTCATCGAAGCTGCACAGGTCGCACTTCACCGCGACGGCGCGAATGCCCGGCACCCAGTCCAGCAGCGTGCTCACGCGTGCCGGAGCCGGTGGCGCAGGCGGCGCTTTCGGGGTGTTGGCATTCGCCGGAATATGCAGCGGACGGCTGCCGGAAAACTCAATGGCGCCAAACGGACAGGCGATGCCGCACAGCTTGCAGCTCACGCACAGGCTTTCGTTCAGCTGTACCGCGCCGTCAACGCGGGTGATGGCATTGACGGGACAGACGCCCGCGCATGGCGCGTCTTCACAGTGGTGACAGAGCTGCGGGGCAGACTCTTTCTCATTACGCATGACGCGCAGGCGCGGCATGGACTGTAGCCCGTGCAGGCGGTGTGTTTCCGAGCACGCCGCCTCACAGGTTCGACAGCCAATACAGACCGTCGAGTCAGCAATTACAAAACGGTTCACCGGGTCATCCTCTGGTGATGGTCATTTTTGACGAAAAAAAACTGTCTTATCGACACTTCTCGACACTCGCTTTTCAGGCCACGTTCGCGGAGGATTTTCCGTCGATCAGCTGTTTCAGGTTGATCGGCTGATCGTGCTCAACGGCAGCGTAGAGGCCGTTATAAACCGGCGCGATTTTCTCCAGATAGTGCTCCAGCACCTGCTGGCGATCGAGGGTGCTGACGTGACCGTCCACCATGCCGTCGGCCATCAGTTGGGCTTTCGCAATACACTGTTTTTCACCCTCTTTTGTCTCAACGTAATACTCAATGGTGTGGCTGTTGAAGCTCTCCGCCAGGGTGACAAAAATCGTGAAGTGTCCAAACAACACAAAGCGCATATCCCCCTGCGCCGCGCAGCTCATGGCATGGTGCAGACGGGCTTTTGACAGGGTGATCCCCTGAATCAGAGAGTTGCAGTAGAGGTGCCACTGATCCTGAAGCTGCTGATGACGTTGCGCGATGTAATCCGCTTTTTCGCTAATTTCCCAAATAGTCATAAAAGGTATCCGGTTAATGGAGTTAGCGGCTGTTAAGCAGATTTCGTGCCAGTTTTTAATTTATTGATTTAAATGGATTTTAAAGAGATGCGCACTGTCACCGCTGCGGTGTCGACGTGTCATTTCGACAGCGTTGACATCGTCACGCCGTAACGCAAATCAAGCTGGCACTGTTATTGCATTAAAGGGGCAATTCATTAAGGAGGCGTCATGCACGAAATCACCCTCTGCCAGCGGGCACTGGAACTTATCGAACAGCAGGCTGTGCAGAACCATGCGAAGCGCGTGACCGGCGTCTGGCTGAAGGTCGGGGCGTTTTCCTGCGTCGAGACCAGCGCCCTCACCTTCTGTTTTGAGCTGGTGTGCCGCGGCACGCTGGCGGAGGGTTGCGCACTGCATATCGAGGAGCAGCAGGCGGAGTGCTGGTGCGAGCAGTGTCAGCAGTACGTCACGCTGCTGTCATCGAAGGTACAGCGCTGTCCGCAGTGCCAGAGCAGCGGGCTGCGCATCGTGGCGGATGACGGTATGCAGATCCAACGCCTCGAAATCGAGAAGGAGTAATGTATGTGTAGTACCTGCGGTTGCGCTGAAGGCAACCTGTATATAGAAGGGGATGAACACCGCCCCCACTCCGCGTTTCGCTCCGCGCCCTTTTCCCCTGCCCCACGTCCCGCGGCGGCACTGACCGGCATCACCTTTGCGCCGCAGCGTTCAGACGCGGGCGACCTGCATTACGGCCACGGCGAAGCGGGCACCCACGCGCCGGGCATCAGCCAGCGCGAGATGCTGGAGGTGGAGATTAACGTGCTGGACAAAAATAACCAGCTCGCCGCCCGCAATCGCGCCCGCTTTGCCGCCCGTCAACAGCTGGTACTGAACCTGGTCTCCAGCCCCGGCTCCGGTAAAACCACCCTGCTGACCGAAACCCTCAAACGACTGAATAAACGTGTCTCCTGCGCCGTTATCGAAGGCGATCAGCAAACGGTAAACGACGCGGCGCGCATCCGCGAAACCGGTACGCCCGCGATTCAGGTCAACACCGGCAAGGGCTGCCACCTGGACGCGCAGATGATTGCCGACGCCGCCCCGCGCCTGCCGCTGGCGGATAACGGCATCCTGTTTATTGAAAACGTCGGCAACCTGGTCTGCCCGGCAAGCTTCGACCTCGGCGAGCGGCATAAAGTGGCGGTGCTCTCCGTGACCGAAGGGGAAGACAAGCCGCTGAAGTATCCACATATGTTTGCCGCCGCCTCCCTCATGCTGCTGAACAAAGTCGACCTGCTGCCGTACCTGAATTTCGACGTGGATAAGTGCCTGGCTTACGCCCGGGAAGTGAACCCGGACATTGAGATCCTGCTGGTTTCCGCCACGCACGGCGACGGGATGGATGCCTGGCTGAACTGGCTGGAGAGCGAACGATGTGCATAGGCGTCCCCGGACAAATTCATTCGATCGACGGCAATCAGGCCAAAGTGGAGGTCTGCGGCATCCTGCGCGATGTCGATCTGACGCTGGTGGGCAGCCACGATGAGACCGGCGCATCGCGTCTCGGCCAGTGGGTGCTGGTCCACGTGGGGTTTGCCATGAGCGTGATTAATGAGGAAGAAGCCCGCGACACGCTGGACGCGCTACAGAATATGTTCGACGTTGAGCCGGACGTGGGTGCCCTGCTGTATGGTGAGGAACGATAACACATGCGTTACGTTGATGAATATCGCGCGCCTGAGCAGGTGTTGCAGCTTATCGATCGCCTGAAAACCCGCGCGTCCCTGCTGGACTACACGAAAGAAAAACCGCTGCGGATCATGGAGGTGTGCGGCGGACACACCCACGCCATCTTCAAATTTGGCCTCGACCAGCTGCTGCCGGAGAACATCGAATTTATCCACGGCCCCGGCTGCCCGGTGTGCGTGCTGCCCATGGGGCGCATCGACAGCTGTCTCGACATCGCCAGCCGCCCCGGTGTGATTTTTTGCACCTTTGGCGACGCCATGCGCGTACCGGGAAAAAATGGCTCGCTGCTCCAGGCGAAGGCGCGCGGCGCGGACGTGCGGATCGTCTACTCACCGATGGATGCCCTGACGCTGGCGATGGCTAATCCTGAGCGTAAGGTGGTCTTTTTCGGGCTGGGTTTTGAAACCACCATGCCCGCCACCGCTATCACTCTCCAGCAGGCGAAAGCCCGCAACGCCACTAACTTTTACTTTTTCTGCCAGCACATCACGCTTATTCCCACGCTGCGTAGCCTGCTTGAAGCACCGGACAACGGCATCGACGCCTTCCTGGCACCAGGACACGTCAGCATGGTGATCGGCACAGAAGCCTACGGTTTTATCGCTGAACAGTACAATCGTCCGTTAGTGGTGGCTGGTTTCGAGCCACTTGATCTACTGCAAGGCGTGACCATGCTGGTTGAGCAGAAAATAGCGGCCCTGAGTGTGGTGGAAAATCAGTATCGCCGCGTGGTGCCCGATGCAGGTAACAGACGGGCACAGCAGGCGATAGCCGACGTGTTTAGCGTCGAAGGCGACAGCGAGTGGCGCGGACTGGGGTTGATTGCCGAATCCGGCGTACACCTGACGCCCACGTATCGCGCCTTCGACGCCGAAGCGCATTTCCGCCCGCAGCCGCAGAAGGTGTGCGACGATCCCCGCGCCCGCTGTGGCGACGTACTCACCGGCAAATGCAAACCTCATCACTGCCCGTTATTTGGCAACGCCTGTAACCCGCAAACCGCGTTTGGCGCGCTGATGGTCTCTTCCGAAGGGGCATGCGCCGCGTGGTATCACTATCGCAACCAGGAGTGTGAAGCATGAACACGGTGGAAATGGCGCACGGAAGCGGTGGACAGGCGATGCAGCAGTTGATTAACAGGCTGTTCATGGAAGCCTTTAACAACCCCTGGCTCGCCGAGCAGGAAGATCAGGCGCGTATTGACCTCGCGGCCCTGACTGCCCACGGCGACAGGCTGGCGTTCTCTACCGACAGCTACGTGATTGACCCGCTGTTCTTCCCGGGCGGCGATATCGGCAAGCTCGCCGTCTGCGGCACGGCAAACGACGTGGCCGTCAGCGGCGCGATCCCCCGCTACCTCTCCTGCGGGTTTATCCTCGAAGAAGGCTTACCCATGGAGACGCTCACGGCGGTGGTCAACAGCATGGCGCACACCGCCCGCGAGGCGGGGATCGCCATCGTGACCGGGGATACCAAGGTGGTGCAGCGCGGCGCGGCAGATAAGCTCTTCATTAACACCGCCGGAATGGGGGCGATCCCCGCCAACATTCACTGGGGCGCGCAGCAGCTTTGTGCAGGCGACGTGCTGATTGTCAGCGGCACGCTGGGCTGCCACGGGGCAACCATCCTCAACCTGCGCGAAGGCTTAGGGCTGGATGGCGAGCTGCACAGTGACTGCGCGGTACTCACGCCGCTGATCCAGACGCTGCGCGACATGCCGGGTGTAAAAGCCCTGCGCGACGCCACGCGAGGCGGCGTGAACGCCGTCGTACACGAATTTGCCGCAAGCAGCGGCTGTGGAATTGAACTGACCGAGCGCGGCCTGCCCGTTAAGCCTGCTGTACGCGGGCTGTGCGAGCTATTAGGGCTAGACCCGCTTAACTTTGCCAACGAAGGCAAGCTGGTGATCGGCGTGGAACGTACGGTGGCGGAAGCCGTACTTGAACAACTGCGCGCACATCCCTTAGGGAAAGACGCGGCCATCATCGGCGACGTGGTTGAGCGCAAAGGGGTGCGCCTGACCGGGCTTTACGGCGTGAAGCGCACGCTGGATCTGCCGCACGCTGAACCGTTACCCCGAATTTGCTAGACCGCGCCAAAAGCGGTCAGCGCTGAATGTCTCTTTTTTGCCAGTTTCTATTGGAAAGCAATAATGCCGTATACACCGATGAGCGATCTTGGACAGCAGGGCCTGTTTGACATCACGCGCACACTTTTACAACAGCCCGACCTCGGCGCGCTGAGCGATGCCCTGACGCGGCTGGTCAGGCAATCAGCGCTGGCGGACAGCGCCGCCATTGTGCTCTGGCATAGCGCAACCCACCGCGCGAGCTATTTCTCAACGCGTGATAATGGCAAAATCTTCGAATATGAAGATGAAACGTTTCTGGCCCACGGTCCGGTGCGACGTATTCTCTCCCGCCCGGAAGCGCTGCACTGCAATTTTGACCAGTTTCGCCAGGCCTGGCCGAAGCTGGCAGAGAGCAACCTTTACCACCCGTTCGGCCACTACAGCATGCTGCCGCTGGCGGTGGAAGGGCAAATTTTTGGCGGCTGCGAGTTTATCCGTAATAACGACCAGCCCTGGACCGAGGCGGAGTACGAGCGGTTGCATACCTTCACGCAGATTGTGGCCGTCGTGGCAGAGCAGATCCAAAGCCGCGTCACCAATAACGTGGATTACGACCTGTTGAGCCGCGAGCGCGATAATTTCCGCATTCTGGTCGCCATCACCAATGCCGTGCTGTCGCGTCTCGATATGGACGAACTGGTGAGCGAAGTCGCCAAAGAGATCCATCACTATTTCAGGATCGATGCTATCAGCATTGCGCTGCGCGGCAACCGTAAGGGCAAGCTGAACATCTACTCCACCCACTACCTCGACGAAGCTAACCCGGCGCACGAGCAAAGCGAAGTGGACGAAGCGGGAACCCTGTCTGAACGGGTATTTAAAAGCAAAGAGATCCTGCTGTTAAACCTCAGCGAGCAGGATCCGGTAGCGCCCTACGAGCGGATGCTGTTTAACACCTGGGGCAACAAGATCCAGACCCTGTGCCTGCTGCCGCTGATGTCCGGCAACACCATGCTCGGCGTGCTTAAACTGGCGCAGTGCGATGAAGCCGTATTTACCACCGCCAACCTGAAGCTGCTGCGCCAGATCGCCGAACGTATCTCCATTGCGCTGGATAACGCCCTCGCCTATCAGGAGATCCACCGTCTGAAAGAACGGCTGGTGGACGAAAACCTGGCGCTGACCGAGCAGCTCAACAATGTGGACAGCGAGTTTGGCGAAATCATCGGACGCAGCGATGCCATGTACAACATCCTCAAGCAGGTGGAGATGGTGGCGCAGAGCGACAGCACGGTGCTGATCCTCGGTGAAACCGGCACAGGGAAAGAGCTGATTGCCCGGGCGATCCACAACCTGAGCAACCGCAACAGCCGCCGGATGGTGAAGATGAACTGCGCGGCGATGCCTGCGGGCTTACTGGAAAGCGACCTGTTCGGCCACGAGCGCGGCGCGTTTACCGGCGCCAGCAGCCAGCGGCTGGGCCGTTTTGAACTGGCGGATAAAAGCTCGTTGTTCCTCGACGAAGTGGGCGATATGCCGCTGGAGCTTCAGCCTAAGCTGCTGCGCGTTTTGCAGGAGCAGGAGTTCGAGCGTCTCGGCAGCAACAAGCTGATCCAGACCGACGTGCGTCTGATTGCCGCCACCAACCGCGATCTGAAAAAAATGGTCGCCGACCGCGAGTTTCGCAGCGATCTTTACTATCGTCTGAACGTCTTCCCGATCTGCCTGCCGCCGCTGCGCGAACGCCCGGAAGATATTCCGCTGCTGGTGAAAGCCTTTACCGCGAAGATTGCCCGCCGGACGGGGCGAAATATCGACAGTATTCCTGCCGAAACGCTACGCACCCTTTCGGCGATGGAGTGGCCGGGGAACGTGCGCGAGCTGGAAAACGTCATTGAGCGCGCGGTCCTGCTGACGCGCGGGAACGTGCTCCAGCTCTCCCTGCCAGAGGTTACTCTCTCTGAAACGACCGTGGCCGCAAGCGAGCTTGCGAAAGAGGGAGAAGATGAATATCAGCTCATTATGCGAGTGCTGAAGGAGACCAACGGCGTGGTAGCCGGACCGAAAGGTGCGGCGCAACGGCTGGGGCTGAAGCGTACTACCCTGCTCTCGCGTATGAAGCGTCTGGGAATCGATAAAGAGAGCCTGAAATAACCCGTCATTCCGTCAGCGGGTACATATTGCTCCCGCGCTGGCGCAGGGATATTTGGTGCTCTTTTTCTGTCTGCCTGCGCCGCGCCGTAGCCCTGAGCGTGATTTGTCGTCCACTGCGGCGCTGAGACGATTATTTTTTAGGCCGATACTTTTCCGGTAATTCCGGAACCGGACGACGATCGTCGATCAGATGTCGGATGGTCAGAATCGGATGACGCCATAACATACGTGGCCCTGCCCAGCGCATTACCTGCTTCATCTCTTCCCGTCGGGCGGGCTGATAACAGTGCACCGGGCACTGTTTGCAGGCAGGTTTTTCCTCACCAAACACGCATTTATCCAGCCGCTTATCGGCATAAGCCTTAAGCGCCGAATAGTGCCCCTCTTCTTTTATGGCGTGCGGACACCTGTTTTCGTACAGGGCGATCATTCTGGCGATCGTCTTTTTTTCTCGTGAAATACGTTTACCGGACATAACGTCGTCCTCAACAATAAAGTGTATTTATAATACCTTTTTATCCGCACATTTTCAGTTATTGCATTCCGTTTTCTGAAGCGTCCTTCCAGAATTACCCCTCCCCTCGCTGCGTTTTACTGGTATTTTATACAGGTGTAAATAACCGCATTCACCGGAGAGCTTATGCAACAGATCGCGATCGCCAAACCCTATCGGCACTTAAAAGTGGGTTACTTCAGAAAACGTCATGAAGACCGTAAAACGAAAATTCCAAAACGCTACAGCGTACACGCAGCGCTGAGCCTGAAAGGCGACTGGCTTGAACAAGCGGGATTTACCACCAACTCGCAGGTTCGGGTGGGCGTCGAGCACGGAAAAATCATCATTGAATTAATAGCGGAAGATGCCTCGTAAAGTCGTGACTTTTTTCTGCGCCGCACCTTTTTTTCATGCGACAATAGAAGGAACAATCGGCCATTGAGCCGCTCAAAGCGTAATATTTTCAAAGAAATGGATATCATAACTCCATGAGCACAATCGACAATTTCGACGCGCATACGCCGATGATGCAGCAATACCTGAAGCTGAAGGCACAGCATCCGGAAATTCTGCTGTTTTACCGTATGGGCGATTTTTACGAGCTTTTTTATGACGATGCGAAACGTGCGTCTCAGCTGCTCGACATTTCTCTGACGAAACGTGGCGCGTCGGCAGGCGAACCCATCCCGATGGCGGGTATCCCGCATCACGCGGTTGAAAACTATCTGGCGAAGCTGGTGAACCAGGGCGAATCTGTCGCTATCTGCGAACAAATTGGCGACCCGGCCACGTCGAAAGGCCCCGTTGAGCGCAAGGTCGTACGCATCGTGACGCCGGGAACCATCAGCGATGAAGCCCTGCTTCAGGAGCGCCAGGATAACCTGCTGGCGGCGATCTGGCAGGACGGTAAAGGGTTTGGCTACGCCACGCTGGATATCAGCTCCGGTCGTTTTCGCCTGAGTGAACCGGCTGACCGTGAAACCATGGCGGCTGAACTACAGCGCACCAATCCGGCAGAACTGCTTTATGCAGAGGATTTCGCCGAGATGGCGCTGATTGAAGGTCGCCGCGGCCTGCGTCGTCGTCCACTGTGGGAGTTCGAAATTGATACCGCGCGCCAGCAGCTGAACCTGCAATTTGGCACGCGCGATTTGATTGGCTTTGGTGTGGAAAATGCCCCGCGCGGGCTATGTGCTGCAGGCTGCCTGTTGCAGTACGTGAAGGATACGCAGCGTACCGCCCTGCCCCATATCCGTTCAATTACCATGGAGCGTCAGCAGGACAGCATCATCATGGATGCCGCCACGCGCCGCAACCTGGAGATCACGCAGAACCTCGCTGGCGGCATGGAAAATACGCTGGCGTCGGTTCTTGACAGCACGGTTACCCCCATGGGCAGCCGTATGCTCAAACGCTGGCTGCATATGCCGATCCGCAACACCGAAACGCTGATTGGCCGTCAGCAAACCATTGCCGCATTGCAGGATCGTTACACCGAATTGCAGCCGGTGCTGCGTCAGGTGGGTGACCTTGAGCGTATCCTGGCGCGCCTGGCATTGCGTACCGCGCGTCCACGCGATCTCGCCCGTATGCGTCACGCTTTCCAGCAGTTGCCGGAACTGCGCGCTCAGCTGGGAGAGATCGACAGCGCGCCAGTGCAAAAGCTGCGCGAAACCATGGGCGAATTTACCGAGCTTCGCGAACTGCTGGAACGCGCCATCATTGATGCGCCGCCTGTTCTGGTGCGGGATGGCGGGGTTATTGCTCCGGGTTATAACGAAGAGCTGGACGAATGGCGTGCGCTGGCCGATGGCGCGACGGATTATCTGGATAAACTGGAAATCCGCGAGCGTGAACGTCTGGGGCTCGACACCCTGAAAGTCGGCTACAACGCGGTACACGGTTACTATATCCAGATCAGCCGTGGGCAGAGCCACCTGGCACCGATTCACTACGTTCGCCGCCAGACGCTGAAAAATGCCGAGCGCTACATTATTCCCGAGCTGAAAGAGTACGAAGACAAAGTGCTCACGTCGAAAGGTAAAGCGCTGGCGCTGGAGAAACAGCTGTATGACGAGCTGTTCGACATCCTGATGCCGCATCTGGCTGACCTTCAAATGAGCGCCGCTGCGCTGGCCGAGCTGGATGTGCTGGTAAACCTGGCCGAGCGCGCCGAAACGCTGAACTACACCTGTCCTACCTTTACTGACAAGCCCGGCATTCGCATTACCGAAGGTCGCCATCCGGTGGTTGAGCAGGTGCTGAACGAGCCGTTTATTGCCAACCCGTTGAATCTGTCACCGCAGCGAAGAATGCTGATCATTACCGGCCCCAATATGGGCGGTAAAAGTACCTATATGCGCCAGACAGCCCTTATCGCGCTTCTCGCCTACATTGGCAGCTACGTTCCGGCGCAGAAGGTTGAGATTGGCCCTGTCGACCGTATCTTCACCCGTGTGGGTGCGGCTGACGATCTGGCGAGCGGTCGCTCTACCTTTATGGTCGAGATGACCGAAACCGCCAACATTCTGCATAACGCGACAGAGAACAGTCTGGTGTTGATGGACGAAGTAGGACGCGGTACCTCCACCTATGACGGCCTGTCCCTGGCCTGGGCGTGCGCGGAAAGTCTGGCGAATAAAATCAAGGCGCTGACGCTGTTCGCGACGCACTATTTCGAACTGACACAGCTGCCAGAGAAAATGGAAGGCGTGGCTAACGTCCACCTTGATGCGCTTGAGCACGGCGACACCATCGCCTTTATGCACACGGTGCAGGACGGCGCGGCAAGCAAGAGCTATGGCCTGGCCGTCGCCGCGCTGGCGGGTGTGCCGAAAGAGGTGATTAAGCGCGCGCGTCAGAAATTGCGTGAGCTGGAAAGTTTGTCACCGAATGCGGCAGCTACGCAGATAGATGGTACGCAGATGTCACTGCTGGCGGTGCCGGAAGAGACCTCTCCGGCTGTGGAAGCGCTGGAAAATCTCGATCCGGATTCGCTGACGCCGCGTCAGGCGCTGGAGTGGATTTATCGGTTGAAGAGTCTGGTTTAGTTCTCTGCGGTCTTTTTTGCCGGGTGGCGGCTTCGCCTTACCCGGCCTACAAAACCCGTAGGCCCGGTAAGCGTAGCGCCACCGGGCAAAAGACCGCACAATATTAACGCCCGGTAAGCACAGCCGCCTCCGGGCTTTTTATTACAGCAGCGGCGGGATCGTCGGCACCTGCGGTGCCTCATCAATATCCTTCTGCGTCATGCGGAACGCTTCCGGGTAATGCTCGCGGCTGGTACGGCGCAGCGGTTCGGTATCGCGCCAGGTATACAGACAGTGCTGACACTGGTATACCGTCCAGACACCTTTCACCGGTGATGTTGCCATCACCTCAATATGTTCATCGGCACAACGTGGACAAATCATCTTTTCCTCCTTATTAACGTGCCGCCAGCATCGCGGTCAGTTTTTCGGCCCAGGCTTTGGTTTCAGGGAGATCCTGTACCGGCTGGCTGTAGTGACCACGGTTGTCCGGAGCGACTGGGGTGGTGGCATCAATGATCAGCTTGTCAGTGATCCCCGCCGGGCTGGAGCCGGGGTCAAGCTCCAGCACAGACATATTCGGTAGCTGCACCAGATCGCCAGCCGGATTGACCTTCGATGACAGCGCCCACATCACCTGCGGCAGGTTAAACGGATCGACGTCCTCATCCACCATAATCACCATTTTCACGTAACCCAGACCGTGTGGCGTGGTCATAGCGCGGAGCCCGACCGCACGGGCAAAACCGCCGTATCGTTTTTTGGTGGAGATAATCGCCAGCAGGCCGTGGGTGTACATGGCGTTTACCGCCTGCACTTCCGGGAATTCCGCCTTCAGCTGCTGATAGAGCGGCACGCAGGTAGCGGGCCCCATCAGATAATCAATCTCGGTCCAAGGCATCCCCAGGTAGAGAGATTCGAAAATGGGTTTGGTTCGGTAAGAGACTTTATCAATGCGCACGACCGTCATGTTGCGCCCGCCGGAGTAGTGTCCGGTAAACTCACCGAATGGCCCTTCAATCTCACGTTTTCGGCCTTCAATCACCCCTTCGAGGATCACTTCCGACCCCCACGGCACATCGAAACCGGTCAGTGGAGCCGTCGCAATCGGATACGGGCTTTCGCGTAGCGCACCGGCCATCTCATACTCGGATTGATCGTATTTCAGCGGCGTGGCGCCCATCAGGGTGATGATCGGATCGTTACCCAGCGTAATGGCAATAGGCAGGTCTTCGCCGCGCTCTTCTGCCTTATGCAGATGCAGCGCGATATCATGCATCGGCACCGGTTGCAGGCCGAGCTTACGCTTGCCCTTCACTTCCATACGGTAGATCCCGACGTTCTGTTTGCCGAAGTGATCGGGGTCGAGCGGATCGCGGGAGACAACGCACGCTTTATCGAGATAAAAGCCTCCGTCACCGTCGTTCAGGCGGAACAGCGGCAGAATGTCGAACAGGTTGATGTCTTCCCCGTCCACCGTGTTCTGCGCCCAGGCCGGATTTGCACGACGCTCTGGCGAGACGGGGAATTTGTCCCAGCGACGAATAAACTCGTCGATCTGTTTTTTCACCGGGGTATTTGCTGGCAGCCCCATCGAAATAGCGTGGTTTTGCCACGAGCCGATAGTGTTCATCACCACACGGGCATCGGTGAAGCCGCGAATATTATCGAACCACAGCGCAGGCGCACCATCGCCAATGCGTCCGGTAGCGTTGGCGGCGGCGGCTAAATCCGGCTCAGCGTTTACCTCTTCCTCAATTTTCAGCAGCTGCCCTTGCTCATCGAGCGCCTGCAAGAAGCTTCTCAAATCATCAAATGCCATCTTTATTCTCCTGTGAAAAATGTTTCGCTGCCTGCAAACCTTCCCAGCGTCGGGCTTTTTTATGCTCCAGACCAAACTGGTCGAGAACGCGGGTCACGATATGCTGGGTTATGTCATCGGCGGTTTGCGGGTGGTTGTAGTACGCAGGCATAGGTGGCACCATCGCCACGCCCATGCGGGAAAGGGCAAGCATGTTCTCAAGATGGATGGTGCTGAGCGGCGTCTCACGCGGAACCAGCACCAGCTTGCGTCCCTCTTTCAGCACCACGTCTGCCGCACGCCCTACCAGCCCTTCGGCGTAGCCCGCGCGGATACCCGCCAGCGTTTTCATGCTGCACGGAATGACGATCATGCCGTCGGTGCGAAACGAGCCGGAGGAGATGGTGGCAGCCTGATCGGCCGGGCTATGGACGACATCCGCCAGTGCAGCAACGTCATGCGCAGTGAAGGGCGTTTCCAGCTCAATCGTGGTTTTTGCCCACTTCGACATCACCAGATGCGTTTCCACCTCCGGCATTTCCCGCAGCGCCTGCAACAACGCCACGCCTAATGGCGCACCCGTCGCGCCCGTCATTCCCACAATCAATCTCATTCAGCACCTCAATTAGTTTGTTCGTATACGAACATATTAACTAAACTACGCCTCGATCCTGCTGCTGACAAGATCGTTCGCATACGATCACACTATTCGCTAAAAAAACTCTCGCGTTAAAATTCAGCCCGAGAGCGGCTATCATAGAGGGAGTATTTTTCCGTCGGAGTGTCCATGGAGTTAAGACAAGAAGCGTTTCACCTGCTACGTCAGCTTTTTCAACAGCATACCGCCCAGTGGCAACACGCATTGCCCGAACTGACCAAACCACAATATGCGGTGATGCGGTCAATTGCTGAAAATCCTGGCATTGAGCAGGTTGCCCTGACTGAAGTCGCGGTGAGCACCAAAGCGACGCTGGCAGAAATGCTGAGCCGCATGGAAGCACGCGGCCTGGTCAGGCGCGAGCACGATCCGGCAGACAAGCGCCGTCGGTTTGTCTTTCTGACGGCCGAAGGTGAGGCCCTGCTTGAGAGCAGTAAACCGATTGGAAATGAGGTGGATGAGGCGTTTTTAGGGCGCCTTAACGGCGCGGAACGAGAGCAATTTTCAGCGCTCATTAAAAAGATGATGCAGGGTTAAGTAACCCTGACGCGCATAAAATCAATAAATGTTCGCACTTTCGCGGGCACATGCCGGGCATCGGGATAAACAGCATAGATGCCCTGCTGAGCAAACGTGTACTCCGGTAACAGCGAGACCAGCTTCCCTGCATCCAGTGCGTTACGCACCAGCCACTCCGGCAACAGCGCCACGCCACATCCCGCGAGGGCAAAAGCCATCAACGCCTGGGCACTGTCTGCATACAGGCGCGGCGCTTTTCTGATCTCAAAGGAAACAGGATGCCGATCAACGCCTCTCACCTGCCAGCGCAGCGGCGACGTTAAACGCTCGTGAATGATCCAGTCCGCTTCCGCCAGCTGCTCCAGCGAGTCAACCGGATGGTTTGCCAGCCAGCATGGCGTCGCCACGGGCAGGATGGTGAAGGAGGTCATCAACGCGGCGTGGTAGCGCGAATCTGCAAGCGTGCCGAGCCGGATAGCGACATCGAAGCGCTCGGCGATAAGATCGGCATGCAAAGAGGACGAGACATGCCGCACGCGGAGATCAGGGTGCAGCTGGCTAAACTCAGCCAGCAAAGGCACCACCACCTGCGAGCCATACTCGGGCGTGGTGGTGATCCGCAGTTCTCCCGTCAGCCCGGCGTGGTTGGCGCGAACATCATCCTGCAATCGCTCTGCATCCCGTAACAGCATCACGCTTCGTTGATGAAAGAGCTTCCCCGCTTCGGTCAGCGTCAGGCGTCGGGTGGTTCGCAGCAACAGGGTGACGCCCAGCTCCTCTTCAAGCTGACGAATATGAAAGCTGACCACCGCTTTTGTCAGCCCCATCGCCTCCGCCGCGGCGGTGAAACTGCCGGTGTCCGCTACGGCGATAAACATCGCCGTACGCTGTAAATTAAGCATCGCTTGCCTGGTTAACTGTCAAAATAATGTTGACAGTATATCGTCCTTTGTCGCGTTTATCCTTAACGCGTGGGCCGATACGATACGCCACCTCACCGGAGGAACTTCCATGACGTATCGCAGCAAAATCGCCGTCGTCTTTCTGCTCGGCTTTTTCCTTGATTTGATAAACATGTTTATTGCCAGCGTCGCCTTTCCGGCGATGGCTCACGCATTCAATACCACACCTTCCGCGCTTGCCTGGGTAAGTAACGGATACATTGCCGGGCTGACGTTAGTCATCCCATTCAGCAGTATTCTGACGCGCCGCGTCGGGCCGAAGCGCGTTATTCTGCTCTCACTGCTTCTCTTTAGCGCGGCCTCCGTTGCGGCGGGTTTCTCATCTTCGCTGGAACGTTTGATTGCCTGGCGCGTCGTGCAGGGCGCCGGAGGGGGTTTACTGATCCCGGTTGGTCAGGCGCTGACCTGGCAACAGTTTAAGCCTCATGAGCGGGCCAGACTCACCTCGGCGGTGATGCTGGTCGCGCTGCTTGCCCCCGCCTGCTCACCGGCTGTGGGCGGCATGCTGGTTCAGACATTCACCTGGCGCTGGATATTTTATGCCACCCTGCCCGTCGCCATTGTCACCTTTGTTTTGGCCTGCGCGTGGCTTAAAACAGAACCGTCACCGATAAACACCACCAGAATAGTAAACCTGTCTTTGCTGACGGATCCGCTGTTGCGCTTATCCATGCTTATCTATGTATGCGTACCCGGCATCTTTATTGGCGTGAACGTAACGGGCATGTATTACCTTCAGAGCGAGGCCAATATGACGCCCACCGCAACGGGCATGCTTATGCTGCCGTGGTCTGTGGCATCGTTTTTGGCTATCACCGCGACAGGACGCTATTTCAACCATATCGGCCCGCGGCCGCTGGTGGTCATCGGTTGCCTTTTGCAGGCGGTGGGCATTCTGCTTTTAATTAACGTCGGCCCGGCTATGCTGTTACCTGCCGTTGCGTTTGCGTTAATGGGTGCGGGGGGAAGCCTTTGCAGCAGTACGGCTCAGAGCAGCGCGTTTTTGACAACGCGGCGGGAAGATATGCCTGATGCCAGTGCGCTATGGAATCTGAATCGTCAGTTGAGCTTTTTTGCGGGTACCCTGCTGCTGGCGCAGGCGCTGAGCTTCATGCAAGCTTATTTTACGCCGCTGGCCGCCTGGCACGGGATGTTTATTTTTGCCGCAGTTATCACTCTGCTGCCCGTACTGTACGTCTACCGTCTTAATAACACGCAGTTACTTGCGCAACTGCAACAGGAGCAACCATGACCCATTTCGAACAAGAGATCCTCGACATCCACGTCGCCCTTGAAAACTGGTTAGGTGCAGGCGAAGGCGAACAGGACGCCCTGCTCGCCCGTTTCCGTCCGGATTTTCTGATGGTTCCACCGAGTGGCGCCCATTTAGATCATCACGCTCTGGCCAAATTTTTATATGCGCAGCGGGGAACCCGACCCGGGCTCAGGATCGGTATTGATGCGTTAACAACGCTTCAGACATGGGACAACGGCGCGGTGCTCCATTACCGGGAGACGCAAACCCGGCCTGGCCAGCCCGTCAACGTGCGCTGGTCAACCGCGGTGCTTAATCAGGAAGGGGATAACATCACCTGGCGTTTGCTGCACGAAACGGCGCAATCGTAAGGCATAAAAAAGGCCCGTCTCACGACGGGCCTTTTCTGACGAATGGTTGCTTACTCGCGGAACAGCGCTTCGATATTCAGACCTTGCCCTTGCAGGATTTCACGCAGGCGGCGTAGCCCTTCAACCTGAATCTGACGAACACGTTCACGGGTCAGGCCAATCTCACGGCCGACATCTTCCAGTGTCGCAGCTTCATACCCCAGTAAACCGAAACGACGTGCCAGCACTTCACGCTGTTTGGCGTTCAGTTCGAACAGCCATTTGACGATGCTCTGTTTCATATCATCGTCCTGCGTGGTGTCTTCCGGGCCGTTGTCTTTTTCATCGGCCAGGATGTCCAGCAGCGCTTTTTCGGAGTCACCACCCAGCGGGGTGTCAACCGAGGTAATGCGCTCGTTGAGACGCAGCATACGGCTTACGTCATCAACCGGTTTGTCGAGTTGCTCTGCGATCTCTTCCGCACTTGGCTCGTGGTCCAGTTTATGGGACAACTCGCGCGCGGTACGCAGATAAACATTCAACTCTTTGACGATGTGGATCGGCAGTCGAATCGTACGGGTCTGGTTCATAATAGCCCGTTCGATGGTCTGACGAATCCACCAGGTCGCGTAGGTTGAGAAACGGAACCCGCGTTCCGGGTCAAACTTCTCAACTGCGCGGATGAGACCTAAGTTGCCCTCTTCAATCAGATCCAGCAGAGCCAGACCACGATTGCCGTAACGGCGGGCAATTTTCACGACCAGTCGCAGGTTACTTTCGATCATGCGACGACGCGAGGCAACATCACCACGCAAAGCACGACGTGCGAAATAGACTTCTTCTTCGGCCGTTAGCAGTGGGGAGTAACCAATCTCCCCAAGGTAAAGCTGAGTCGCGTCCAGCACACGCTGTGTGGCACCCTGCGATAACAGCTCTTCTTCAGCCAAATCGTTATCACTGGGTTCCTCTTCTACTAAGGCTTTTTCGTCAAAAGCCTCTGATCCGTTCTCATCAAATTCCGCGTCTTCATTTAAATCATGAACTTTCAGCGTATTCTGACTCATAAAGGTGGCTCCTACCCGTGATCCCTGGACGAGACACCCTGGCTGGCATGCCCCGTCAATTTATCGCTGCGGTAAATATTGCAGCGGGTTTACGGATTTCCCCTTGTAACGAATTTCAAAATGCAAGCGTGTAGAACTGGTTCCGGTGCTACCCATGGTAGCGATTTTTTGCCCCGCCTTAACTTCTTGTTGTTCCCGGACCAGCATAGTGTCGTTATGGGCGTAGGCACTCAGGTAATCATCGTTATGTTTGATGATAATAAGATTACCGTAACCGCGCAGTGCGTTACCGGCATAGACAACGCGTCCGTCTGCGGTCGCGATGATTGCCTGTCCTTTACTGCCTGCGATATCGATCCCTTTGTTGCCCCCCTCAGAGGTAGCGAAGTTCTCGATAATCTTGCCGTCAGTTGGCCAGCGCCAGGTGGTGATTGACGAGCTGGCATTCTGACTGCTTGCAGTCGGTACAGTAGAGCTAACCACAGGTGCCGTAGTCGGTGCTGTGACAACAGTCGCAGTACCTTTATTATTCGGCAACATTTTGTTAGCACTCTGATCACCTGAATCCTCAGAATACGTAATTACAGGTTGTGAAGCAACCACCGTGGTGGTTTTTTGTGCAGGAGTAACGCTGTTATTTTGCGCAGTTACGTCGGCCGCTGAAACGGTGTTGCCTGGCGTAAGCGGTGTCCCCGTCGCGTTGCCAACCTGAAGCGTTTGCCCGACTTCCAGAGCATACGGGGCCTGGACGTTGTTTCGCTGTGCCAGATCGCGGAAATCGTTCCCGGTGATCCAGGCAATATAGAACAGCGTATCGCCGCGCTTCACGGTATAGGTGCTGCCGCCGGTATAGCTACCTTTCGGAATGTTCCCATACTTACGGTTATACACTATGCGGCCATTTTCAGTCTGAACAGGCTGTTCCACTGCCTGAATCTGCGTAGGCTGCGTAACTGGACGCTGAACCGGCTGGATCTGCGGAGTTTGCTGCGCCGTTGAGGTGCCCATTTTAGGCGGAGGGGTGATCAACATTCCGCTGGACGTGTTACCCGAGCCGCTGGTTCCATTAACGGAACTGACGGGCGCAGGCGCGTTATTTGAACTTGTACAGCCTGCCAGCCAGAGCGAAACCAGTGATAATGCCGCAACACGGCTGATGGTGAATTTTGGGCTTCCCGCGCTCATTTATCCCCCAGGAATGTGTTAACTACCAGTGACTTAAAAATAACCGTGAAGGCACGAATCTATCGCGCCACACCATACGCTGAATTTGCCTTAATAACCCTGGAAAAATCCGAGTCTCAGGCCAGTTCGCCCTTAACCAGGGGCACAAAGCGCACGGCTTCCACGGTATCGATAATAAACTCGCCGCCGCGTCGACGAACGCGCTTCAAAAGCTGCTGCTCATCGCCGACGGGCAATACAAGAATGCCACCCTCGTCCAGCTGCGAAAGAAGCGCAGTGGGGATTTCAGGTGGCGCTGCCGTGACAATGATGGCGTCAAACGGGGCGCGAGCCTGCCAACCCTGCCATCCATCGCCGTGGCGTGTCGATACATTATGTAAATCAAGCTGTTTCAGGCGACGGCGCGCCTGCCACTGCAACCCTTTAATCCGTTCCACCGAACAGACATGGTGCACAAGGTGAGCCAGGATCGCGGTTTGATACCCTGAACCGGTGCCAATTTCCAGCACCCGGGACTCTGGCGTTAGCTCCAGAAGCTCCGTCATACGCGCCACCATGTAGGGCTGCGAAATCGTCTGGCCTTGCCCAATGGGCAGCGCCACGTTTTCCCACGCTTTGTGTTCAAACGCCTCATCTACAAACTTCTCACGGGGAACCTGGGCAAGCGCGTTCAGCACCTGCTCGTTGGCGATCCCCTGTGCGCGTAATTGTTCCAGAAGAGTTTGTACACGTTTACTTACCATTGCGCGTTCACTCCGACCCGATCTAACCAGTCCGACACCACATCATGCGCGCTATAAGCGGTTAAATCTACGTGCAACGGCGTAACGGAAACGTACCCTTCATCCACCGCAGCGAAGTCGGTGTCTGGCCCGGCATCGCATTTATCTCCCGGCGGGCCGATCCAGTACAGGGTATTGCCGCGCGGATCCTGCTGGGGAATAACCTGATCGGCAGGATGGCGACTGCCACAGCGCGTCACGCGGATCCCTTTGATCTCGTCCAGCGGGAGGTCCGGCACGTTAATATTGAGGATACGTCCGGTACGCAGCGGCTCGCGGCCAAGCGCACGGAGAATGGAGCAGGTCACCGCGGCGGCTGTGTCATAGTGGGTGTGACCGTTTAACGAGACCGCCAGCGCCGGAAACCCCAGGTGACGCCCTTCCATCGCCGCGGCCACGGTGCCGGAGTAAATCACATCATCGCCAAGATTTGGCCCGGCATTGATGCCGGAGACCACAACGTCCGGCCGCGGGCGCATCAGCGCGTTCACGCCCAGAAACACGCAGTCGGTCGGCGTCCCCATCTGGACGGCAATATCGCCATTCTCAAAGGTAAAGGTGCGAAGTGAAGACTCCAGCGTCAATGAGTTAGACGCGCCACTGCGGTTACGATCGGGAGCCACGACCTGCACATCCGCAAATTCGCGGAGGTGTTTCGCCAGCGTCTGAATACCTGGCGCATGGATCCCGTCATCGTTACTCAGCAATATTCGCATAATCACCCGACGTGTTGATAAGTTCCCTGACAACACTGGTGGCAAAGCTACCTGCCGGCAGCCAGAAGCGTAACTCGACGGTTACGTCATCCCACCAGTTCCAGCTCAGCTGTTGCGGGTAGAGGAGCATCGCACGACGTGCCGCCTCGACCTTTTCCCGCACCAGCAACGATTGTAATTCTGGCGCATCCGCCACCGCTGACTGCTCAGCGGCCAGCGCCTCGCCCTGGGTTCCCCAGTCGCCTGAACCCGGCAAGGCGGCGGTAATCATCAGCGTTTTAGCGTCCACGCGCGACTGGACATCGGCCATCTCTTCGGCCGTTGCCACAAACCAGCTTCCGCGTCCCGCTAATTGTAGCGCATCGCCGACAACAACTTGATTCGCGTCCGGTTTTTTCAGCCGTTCGCTCACAATCTGATTAAACAACGCACTGCGGGCCGCCGACAACCAAAAACTGCGTTTATTACGATCGCGCACCGGTGCACCGCTTTGCGCCCAGCGCAGCGCGCCCAGCAGGTTGCTACCACCGATACCAAAGCGCTGAGCGCCGAAATAGTTTGGTACGCCGCGTTCGTTAATGGCCTTCAGGCGTTTTTCAACGTCCTCGCGTTCGGTCACTTCGCGCAACACCAGGGTAAAGGCATTACCTTTCAGTGCGCCCAGACGCAATTTGCGTTTATGGCGGGCGTACTCCAGTACCTTACAGCCCTCAAGCTCAAATTTGCTTAAATCGGGCATGGCATTGCCGGGCACGCGGGCGCAAAGCCACTGTTCGGTCACGGCATGTTTATCTTTTTGACCGGCAAAGCTCACTTCGCGGGCGTGAATATTGAGGAATTTTGCCAGCGCGTCCGCCACGAAGCGGGTGTTGCAGCCGTTTTTCAGAATGCGCACCAGGATGTGCTCGCCTTCGCCGTCCGGCTCAAAACCCAGATCTTCCACTACCACGAAATCTTCAGGGTTGGCTTTCAGCAGACCCTTGCCCTGCGGTTTACCGTGCAGATACGTCAGATTGTCGAAATCCGTCATTTGGCCGCCTTCACCAGCAGCGCCACGGCTTCACAGGCAATGCCTTCGCCACGACCGGTAAAGCCCAGCTTCTCCGTGGTGGTCGCTTTGACGTTGACGTCGTCCATATGGCAACCCAGATCTTCAGCGATAAACACGCGCATCTGAGGGATGTGCGGCAGCATCTTTGGTGCCTGAGCAATGATCGTCACATCAACGTTGCCGAGGGTGTAGCCTTTGGCCTGAATACGACGCCAGGCTTCGCGCAGCAGTTCGCGGCTGTCTGCGCCTTTAAAAGCAGGATCGGTGTCCGGGAACAGTTTGCCAATGTCGCCCAGCGCGGCGGCACCCAGCAGCGCGTCGGTCAGCGCATGCAGCGCCACGTCGCCATCAGAATGCGCCAGCAGACCTTTTTCGTAAGGAATGCGCACGCCGCCAATGATAATTGGGCCAACGCCGCCAAAGGCGTGTACATCAAAACCGTGTCCAATACGCATTATGCCTTCTCCTGAGGGGTCGTACGGGTAAGATAAAATTCCGCGAGCTGTAAGTCTTCCGGGCGCGTCACTTTTATATTATCAGCGCGTCCTTCAACAAGCGTGGGGTGGAAACCGCAATACTCCAGCGCCGAGGCTTCGTCCGTAATGGTCGCACCTTCTTTAAGCGCTCGCGTTAAGCAGTCGTGGAGTAATTCGCGGGGAAAAAATTGTGGCGTCAGCGCGTGCCATAGATCGACGCGCTCGACGGTGTGGGCAATCGCTGGTTTACCCGGTTCGGCACGCTTCATGGTGTCACGCACCGGGGCGGCCAGAATGCCGCCCACTTTACTGGTTTCACTCAGGGCCAGCAGACGCGACAGATCGTCGTGATGCAGACAGGGACGCGCGGCATCGTGCACCAGCACCCACTGCGCGTTCCCGGCAGCCTGAATGCCCGCCAGAACGGAGTCAGCCCGCTCTGCGCCGCCGTCAACGACGGTAATCTGAGGATGATTCGCCAGCGGGAGCTGCGCAAAACGTGCATCGCCGGGGCTGATGGCAATAACAACGCGTTTCACCCGGGCATGCGCCAGCAGCGCCGCCACGGCGTGCTCGAGGATCGTTTTATCGCCAATTGAGAGATACTGCTTAGGACATTCTGTCTGCATACGCCGGCCAAAACCTGCGGCCGGCACCACGGCACAGACGTCCGAAAAAGTTGCTGCCATGTCGTAATCCTGGGCCTGATTATCGATTGTTTTGTGCGGAGCCCTGATTGCGTTTAGACGCATCCGGAACCAGGCGATAAAACGTTTCGCCCGGCTTAGTCATACTAAGTTCATTGCGTGCGCGCTCCTCAATCGCCTCCTGGCCGCCATTGAGGTCATCAATTTCAGCAAAAAGTTGATCGTTACGCGCTTTAAGTTTGGCGTTTGTCGCCTGCTGTGCCGCGACGTCATCGCTCACCCGGCTGTAGTCGTGCAGTCCGTTTTTGCCGAACCACAGCGAATATTGCAGCCAGACCAGCAAAGCCAGCAACAGCAGCGTTAGTTTACCCATCCTGCCCCCTGAAAAAACGGCATCATCATCCCATAACTTTCCGCTGGACTCTACTGCGGGGTTTTAATTATGCCGTAAGTTAGCCCATCAGCCATAAAAACAGCAGGCCAAAGATGACCACAACGGTGGCGATAGTGATGAGCGTACTATACAGGAGCTTGCCGTTGAAAAGGGAGTGCAGCGCCACGCCCACCACAACCGCAACGGGCATCAGCGCGAGGAAGAAAGGCCAGGTATAGAGGAAGAAAAAGAGGGTGTTTCCACCGTAGATCAAAAACGGGATACCCAGCGCCAGTAGCCACGACACAAAGCCGACAATCGCCCCAGGGAAGGACCAGGTCGTCTCGTCGTCGGTCGTTAACGGTTCCGACCCGGTGGTAATCATGTAGTTTTCACTGTTGCGCATAGCTAATCCTGTGACCGTGACTCATCGCTCGGGAAGACAGCTCCCGAACGATACCGTCTCAGGATCTGATAATATCGTCCCGTCTGAGCAGGTCTAATAATTGGCTTACTAAATTTGTTACCAATTGTTGACCTTCCAGATGAATCTCAGGGGATTCAGGCGCTTCGTAAACCGAGTCAATACCGGTGAAGTTTCGCAGCTCTCCCGCGCGGGCTTTTTTATACAGCCCTTTCGGATCGCGCGCTTCGCAGATTGCCAGCGGCGTATCCACAAACACTTCAATGAAGCGATTCCGGCCCACGCGCTCACGCACCATCTGACGTTCGGCGCGGTGCGGTGAGATAAACGCCGTCAGCACCACCAGCCCGGCATCCGCCATCAGGCTGGCGACTTCTCCCACCCGGCGAATGTTCTCTTTACGGTCTTCATCGCTGAACCCTAAATCGCTGCACAGTCCGTGACGCACGTTGTCGCCGTCCAGCAGGTAGGTGCTCACTCCCTGCTGATGCAGCGCCTCTTCCAGCGCGCCTGCCACCGTGGATTTACCGGAGCCAGACAGCCCGGTAAACCACAGCACAACCCCACGGTGACCGTGGAGCTGTTCGCGCTGGGCGACGGTGACCGGATGAGGATGCCAGACGACGTTCTCATCATGGGCAGCCATTACTTGCCTCCCAGCAAATCGCGTGCGCCCCAGTGCGGGAAGTGTTTACGCACCAGCGCATTCAGCTCAAGTTCAAACGCGCTGAACTCAGAGGCCACGGTAGCCTGCGTGTTTGGTTCACGGACCATCCCGGCGCCGACGGTGACGTTGGTCAGGCGGTCGATAAAGATCAGCCCGCCCGTCACCGGATTCTGCTGATACGGATCCAGCACCAGCGGCTCGTCGAAGGTCAGATCCACCAGACCGATGCCATTCAGCGGCAGCTCGCTCACGTCACGGTGGGTCAGGTTGTTGATGTCCACCTGGAACTGAATGCCGTCCACGCGAGCGCGGGTTTTCTTGCCGGCAATTTTAATGTCATAGCTCTGGCCTGCGGTCAGGGGCTGTTCCGCCATCCACACCACGTCCACGGATGCGCCCTGCACCGCCGCCAGCGTTTCCTGCGCGTCGACCAGCAGATCGCCGCGGCTGATGTCAATCTCGTCTTTTAGCACCAGGGTTACCGCTTCACCTGCCCCTGCTTCGTCCAGATCGCCATCAAAGGTGACGATACGGGCAATGGTCGATTCCACGCCGGACGGCAGCACCTTCACACGCTGGCCCACGTTGACCGAGCCGGACGCAAGGGTGCCGGAGAAGCCGCGGAAATCGAGGTTCGGACGGTTTACGTACTGCACCGGAAAGCGCATCGGCTGGGTCTCAACCACGCGCTGAATTTCAACGGTTTCCAGCACCTCCAGCAGCGTCGGGCCGCTGTACCACGGCATGTTCGCGCTCTGAGAGGCGACGTTATCCCCTTCCAGCGCCGACAGCGGCACAAAGCGAATATCGAGGTTGCCCGGCAGCTGTTCAGCAAAGGTCAGGTAGCTCTGGCGGATCTCGTCGAATCGCGCTTCGCTGTAGTCCACCAGATCCATTTTGTTCACCGCCACCACCAGGTGTTTGATCCCCAGCAGCGTAGAGATAAAGCTGTGACGACGCGTCTGATCCAGCACGCCTTTACGGGCGTCCATCAGCAGGATCGCCAGGTCACAGGTGGACGCGCCGGTCGCCATGTTACGGGTGTACTGCTCATGCCCCGGGGTGTCGGCGATAATAAATTTGCGCTTTTCGGTAGAGAAGTAGCGATAGGCGACATCAATGGTAATGCCCTGCTCGCGCTCCGCCTGCAAGCCGTCCACCAGCAGCGCCAGGTCGAGTTTTTCGCCCTGGGTGCCGTGGCGTTTACTGTCATTGTGCAGGGAAGAGAGCTGATCTTCGTAAATTTGTCGCGTGTCGTGCAGCAGACGACCAATCAGGGTACTTTTCCCGTCATCAACGCTGCCGCAGGTCAGGAAACGCAACAGACTTTTGTACTGTTGGGCGTGCAGATAAGCTTCTACGCCGCCTTCATCGGCAATTTGTTGGGCAATAGTCGTATTCATGGCGGCTCCTTAGAAATAACCCTGACGTTTCTTCAGCTCCATGGAGCCTGCCTGGTCGCGGTCAATCACGCGGCCCTGTCGCTCACTGGTGGTCGACACCAGCATCTCCTCGATGATCTCCGGCAGCGTCTGCGCACTGGATTCCACCGCGCCGGTCAACGGCCAGCAGCCGAGAGTACGGAAACGGACCATCTGTTTTTTGATCACTTCACCCGGCTGTAAATCAATGCGATCGTCGTCGATCATCATCAGCATGCCGTCGCGCTCCAGGACCGGGCGCTCTGCTGCCAGATACAGCGGAACGATCTCAATATTTTCCAGATAGATGTACTGCCAGATATCCAGCTCGGTCCAGTTGGAGAGCGGGAAGACGCGAATGCTTTCGCCCTTGTTTATCTGGCCGTTGTAGTTGTGCCACAGCTCCGGACGCTGGTTTTTCGGGTCCCAGCGGTGGAAGCGGTCGCGGAAAGAGTAGATTCGCTCTTTGGCGCGGGATTTCTCTTCGTCACGCCGTGCGCCGCCGAAGGCCGCATCAAAACCGTATTTATTCAGCGCCTGCTTCAGCCCTTCGGTTTTCATGATATCGGTATGCTTGGCGCTGCCGTGCACGAACGGGTTGATGCCCATCGCCACCCCTTCCGGGTTTTTGTGCACCAGCAGCTCGCAGCCGTAGGCTTTGGCGGTACGGTCACGAAACTCGTACATCTCGCGGAATTTCCAGCCGGTATCCACATGCAGCAGCGGGAACGGCAGCGTCCCCGGATAAAACGCTTTACGCGCCAGGTGCAGCATGACGCTGGAATCTTTACCGATGGAGTACATCATCACCGGGTTAGAGAACTCGGCGGCCACTTCGCGGATAATGTGGATACTTTCCGCTTCGAGCTGCCGCAGGTGAGTAAGTCGTTTTTGGTCCATAACCGTTCCTTAAGCCAAATTTACAACAGAAGCGCCGAAGCCTTCTGTGTCGGTTGTGTGTTGGAACCAGGCGAGCGAGCTGTGCAACTGCACCACTTCTCCCACCACGATCAGGGCGGGCATCGGGGCGTCTTTCGCCAGGGTTGCAAGGTCTTGTAAAGTGCCGATGGCGACATGCTGATCGACGCGTGTCCCGCGGGAAATCACTGCTACCGGCGTCGTCGCATCGCGACCGTGCTGAATAAGCTGTTCGCTGATGTCTGCCGCTTTCATCGTGCCCATATAAATCGCCAGCGTTTGTCGGCTCTGGGCGAGATGCGACCAGTCAAACGGCGTGCTGTCGGCTTTATAATGCCCGGTCACAAAGGTCACGCTCTGGGCGTAATCACGATGGGTCAGCGGAATACCGGCGTAGGCCGTGACGGCAGACGCCGCCGTAATACCGGGGACCACCTGGAACGGGACGCCCGCTTCGGCTGCCGCCTGCAACTCCTCGCCACCACGGCCGAAAATAAACGGGTCGCCCCCTTTCAGGCGCACCACGGTCTTGCCCGCTTTCGCGGCGGCAATCTGCATTTGATTGGTGTCGTGCTGCGGCACGGAGTGCTCGCCGGCACGTTTACCAACGCAGATTTGCTCCGCGTCACGGCGGATCAGTTCGCGAATACCGTCGGTGACCAGATGGTCGTAGAACACGACATCCGCATCCTGAAGAACCTGGAGGCCACGCAGCGTGAGCAGCCCGGCATCGCCCGGCCCGGCGCCCACCAGAATGATCTCCCCGCCCGTACTGCCGGGGTTATCCAGTTCGTCTTCGAGAATTTGTTGCGCCGCCGTCTCGTTACCGGCATGCATCAGGCTGGCAAAGCGGCCGCGAAACACACGCTCCCAGAAGCGACGGCGTTCCGTCACGCTGGTCAGACGCGTTTTAAGGTGGTTGCGCCAGTAGCTGGCCTTCTCCGCCATGCGCCCGAGGCTGGTCGGCAGCAGCGCTTCGATTTTTTCCCGCAGTACGCGCGCCAGCACCGGCGCGGTGCCGCCGGAGGAGATCGCCACCAGCAGCGGCGAGCGGTCAACAATCGACGGGAAGATAAACGAGCACAGCGGCTGGTCGTCTACCACGTTCACCAGACGGTGACGGTCCTGAGCTGCGTCGGAGATTCGGCGATTGAGCGCCCGATCTTCGGTTGCCGCAATCACCAGCACCACGCTGTCGATCTGAGACTCTTCAAAATCCGCCTCTGCAACGACCTGCACCTGCGCCCCGGCGCGTTGCAGGAACGCGATTTTGCGATCGGCAATTTCACCCGTCCCGACAACCAGTACCGGTCGGTCTTTCAAGGCGGCAAAAAGGGGGAGATAGTCCACAGGCAACAACTCACTAACAACCAGGAATAAAGGGACTATAGGGGGCGGCTTAGATCGAATGAAATTACGAATTGGAATGAGTAGTTACTCAATGGAATAACGCCGTGAAAAAGCAAATATCAAAAAGTGCTTAACATGCGAAATTTCGGGCATTTAAGCGCAATTCAAATTGTGTCTACCCGATCACAGTTTCATACTATGCGGGTTAAAATTTTGCTCTGTTTTTAAGGACTCACTATGTTTTCCGCAATGCGCCACCGATTCGTTGCCCTGGCGCTCGGCGTTTGCTTTATCCTTCCGGCTCAGGCAAAAAATCAATCTTACGGTGAAATAGCCAGTATGCAGGCGCGGCATATTGCGACGGTCTTTCCGGGCCGCATGACCGGAACCCCAGCCGAAATGCTCTCGGCAGACTATATTCGTCAGCAGTTTGCGGATATGGGCTATGAGAGCGACATTCGCGCTTTCCACAGCCGCTACATCTATACCTCACGCAATAAAACGCAGAACTGGCATAACGTAACCGGCAGCACGGTCATTGCGGCGCACGAAGGAAAGGCGGCTGAGCAGATTATTATTATGGCGCACCTTGATACCTACACGCCGATGAGCGACGCCGATGTCGATAATAACCTCGGCGGCCTGACGCTTCAGGGACTGGATGACAATGCGGCGGGGCTGGGCGTCATGCTTGAGCTGGCCGAACGCCTGAAGAATATTCCGACGAAATACAGCATTCGCTTTGTTGCGACCAGCGGTGAAGAAGAAGGAAAACTCGGCGCTGAGAATCTCCTTAAGCGCATGACCGCTGAGGAGAAGAAAAATACGTTGCTGGTGATTAACCTCGATAATCTGATCGTGGGAGATAAGCTCTATTTTAATAGCGGACAGAGCACGCCGAGCAGCGTACGTAAACTCACCCGCGACCGCGCGCTGGCGCTTGCCCGCACGCATGGCGTCTATGCCGCGACAAATCCGGGCGGTAACCCCGATTATCCCAAAGGCACGGGCTGCTGTAATGACGGTGAAGTGTTTGATAAGGCGGGCATTCCGGTGCTGTACGTCGAGGCGACTAACTGGGCGCTGGGCAAAAAAGATGGCTATCAGCAGCGCGCTAAATCGAAGGCGTTCCCAAACGGGACCAGCTGGCATGACGTGCGGCTGGATAACCAGCAGCACATTGATAAAACGCTGCCGCAGCGGATTGAGCACCGCAGCCGGGATGTCGTGAAAGTGATGCTGCCGCTGGTGAAGGAGCTGGCGAAAGCGGGGAAAGCCTGATGCAATTAAGCCCGGTTGCGCTGCGCTTACCGGGCCTACAACGGCACGAAACGTAGGCCCGGTAAGGCGTAGCCGCCACCGGGCGAAAAAACATTACCCTTCGTGCAGCCCGCACTCGCGCTTCAGCCCAAAGAATCGCGTCTCTTCTTCCGCCATTCCCGGTTCCCATTTACGCGTGGTATGGGTGTCGCCTACCGACAGGTAGCCCTGATCCCACAGCGGATGGTACTTCAGCCCGTGCTTTTGCAGATACTGGTACACCGTGCGGTTATCCCAGTCGATGATCGGCAGCACTTTGAACACGCCACGCTGCACCGCCAGCACCGGCAGCGTTGCCCGGCTCCCGGACTGCTCGCGGCGGAGCCCAGCAAACCACGTCTGCGCATGAAGATCTTTCAGCGCGCGGTTCATCGGCTCGACCTTGTTGATCTCATTGTATTTCTCGATGCCCTCAACGCCCTGCTCCCACAGCTTGCCGTAACGCGCCTCCTGCCAGGCCGCGCTTTCGGTTGCGCGATAAACCTTCAGGTTCAGCTTGAGCTTGTCCGTCAGCTCGTCGATAAACTGATAGGTCTCCGGGAACAGATAGCCGGTATCGGTGAGGATCACCGGAATGTCCGGACGGATCTGATTCACCAGATGCAGACTGACCGCCGCCTGAATGCCAAAGCTCGACGAAAGCACATAGTCTCCCGGCAGGTTTTCCAGCGCCCACGCCACGCGCCCTTCGGCGTCGAGCTTTTCCAGTTGGGCGTTAGTTTCTGCCAGGGCCAGAATGCGTTCAACTTTTGGCAGGTCATTAAGGGCGTTTAGATCGAGTACGGACATAAGAACCTCGTTTGCCTGTTTCGCCGGGCGGCACTGCGTTTGCCCGGCCTACAAAACCCGTAGGCCCGGTAAGCGAAGCGCCACCGGGCAAAGGATGGATTACTCCCAGAAATCCCTTGCGGGATCGAGCACCGGGCGAATGATGCCCGCACGTACCGTAAAGTCGCCGAAGCCTTCACCCGCTTCGCGCTCTTTCGCCCAGCGTCCGATAAGCACGTCGAGGGAATCGAGAATTTCCGGCTCGGTGATGTTCTCGCGGAACATACGCGGAATACGTGTCCCGATACGGTTACCGCCCAGGTGCAGGTTATAGCGACCCGGCGCTTTCCCTACCAGACCGAGTTCGGCCAGCATCGCGCGGCCGCAGCCGTTCGGACAGCCCGTCACGCGCATAACAATATGCTCGTCCGGAATACCGTGTTTTTCCAGAATCGCCTCCACTTTATCAGTGAAGGACGGCAGGAATCGCTCGGCTTCGGCCATCGCCAGCGGACAGGTCGGGAACGACACGCAGGCCATTGAGTTTTCACGCTGCGCGCTCACCGCATTCATCAACCCGTGCTCGCGGGCCAGCTCTTCAATTCTCGCCTTATCGCTTTCCGGCACGCTGGCGACGATCAGGTTCTGGTTGGCGGTAATACGGAACTCGCCTTTGTGGATCTTTGCGATTTCCAGCAGGCCGGTTTTCAGCGGACGGCCCGGATAATCAAGAATACGGCCGTTTTCGATAAACAGCGTCAGGTGCCAGTTATTGTCGATGCCTTTCACCCAGCCGATGCGATCGCCGCGACCGGTGAATTCGTAAGGGCGGATCGGCTCAAACTTGATGCCCGCGCGACGCTCCACTTCTTCTTTGAACGTCTCGACGCCTACGCGCTCCAGGGTGTATTTGGTTTTCGCGTTTTTACGATCGGTACGGTTACCCCAGTCGCGCTGGGTCGTGACCACCGCCTCTGCCACGGCCAGCGTGTGCTCCAGCGGCAGGAAGCCGAACTCGCTCGCGGTGCGGGCGTAAGTTTTCTTGTTACCGTGCTCAATGGACAAACCGCCGCCCACCAGCAGGTTAAAGCCGACCAGCTTGCCGTTTTCGGCAATCGCCACGAAGTTCATGTCGTTGGCGTGCAGGTCGATATCGTTCTGCGGCGGGATCACCACCGTGGTTTTAAACTTACGCGGCAGGTAGGTCTGACCGAGGATCGGCTCTTCATCGGTGGTGGCGACTTTCTCCTGATCGAGCCAGATCTCCGCATAGGCGCGGGTACGTGGCAGCAGATGTTCGGAGATTTTTTTCGCCCACTCGTACGCTTCGGCGTGCAGCTCAGATTCGTACGGGTTCGAGGTGCAGAGCACGTTACGGTTCATGTCGTTGGCAGTCGCCAGCGCGTCCAGACCCACGGAGTGCAGCATCTGGTGCACCGGCTTGACGTTCTTCTTCAGAATGCCGTGGAACTGGAAGGTCTGACGGTTGGTCAGACGAATGCTGCCGTAGATTGTGTTTTCACCGGCAAACTTGTCGATCGCCTGCCACTGTTTCGTAGTGATTACCCCGCCCGGCAGACGACAGCGCAGCAGCATCGCGTGACGCGGCTCCAGCTTCTGTTCGGCACGCTCGGCGCGGATATCGCGGTCGTCCTGTTGGTACATACCGTGGAAACGGATCAGCAGGAAGTTGTCGCCTTTGAAACCGCCGGTCAGGCCGTCATTTAAATCTTCGGCAATGGTACCGCGCAGGTAGTTGCTCTCTACCTTCATGCGCTCGGCATCAGTCAGTTTGCCTTCGACCACCAGTGGGCCAGGATGTTTTTCGCTCATTAGTAGACATCTCGCTGATAACGGCGCTCTACGCGCAGCTCACTTAAAAATTCATCCGCCGTTTCGGCATCCATACCGCCGAATTCGGCAATCACTTCCAGCAGTGCCTGCTCAACGTCTTTCGCCATGCGATTGGCGTCGCCGCAGACATAAATGTGGGCGCCGTCATTGATCCAGCGCCACAGCTCTGCGCCCTGTTCGCGCAGTTTGTCTTGTACGTATACTTTTTCTTTCTGATCGCGGGACCAGGCCAGATCGATGCGGGTCAGCACGCCCTCTTTGACGTAGCGCTGCCACTCAACCTGGTAGAGGAAATCTTCAGTAAAGTGCGGGTTGCCGAAGAACAGCCAGTTTTTACCCGGCGCGTCGTCTGCCGCACGCTGCTGCATAAAGGCGCGGAATGGCGCAATACCGGTGCCTGGGCCAATCATGATCACCGGCGTTTCGGGGTTCGCCGGCAGGCGGAAGTTGTCGTTGTGCTCGATAAAGACGCGAACTTCACCCTCTTCTTCCACGCGGTCTGCCAGGAAGCCTGACGCCCCACCCGCGCGCGCGCGGCCTTCGATGTCGTAACGCACCACGCCAACGGTGATGTGGACTTCGTTTTCCACTTCCGCCTGCGAGGAGGCGATGGAGTACAGGCGCGGGGTCAGCGGACGCAGCAGGCCGACCAGCGCGTCAGCATCCAGCTGTGCCGGAGAGAAACGCACCATATCGACAATCGGCGTTGTCGCCGCGTATTGCTGTAACTTCGCCTTATCCCCGACCAGCGGAAGGAGCGATTCGCTGCGGGTTAAGGTGGCGTAGTTTTCAACGATGTTGGCGGTGTTCACCGTCAGTTCGAAATGCCACTGGAGCACCTCGGAGATCGAGAGCGTTTTGCCGTCCACGGTAACCGGTTCATCGCCTTTCAGCCACAGCAGCTCGACCAGCTCTTTCACCAGCGCCGGATCGTTCTGATACCAGACGCCCAGCGCATCGCCAGGCTGGTAACGCAGGCCAGAGTCACCGAGATCGATTTCGATATGGCGCACGTCTTTTTCTGAATCACGGCCCGTGATTTTCTGGTTTACCGACAGGCTCGCCGTCAGTGGCGCCTCTTTCGTGTAAGGGCTGGTGTGGATTTCGTTAACGGTGCCGGCTGCGGTAACGGCGGCCTGCGCTGGCGTCTCTTTCGGGACGCGGGCCTTCAGCACCTCAACGATGCGCGCCCGCCATTCGGCGGCGGCAGCCTGGTATTCCACGTCAGTGTCTACGCGATCCAGCAGGCGCTCTGCGCCCAGCTCCGCCAGCTTGCTGTCGAAATCTTTACCGGACTGGCAGAAAAATTCATAGGACGTATCACCGAGGCCGAAGACGGCAAAGGCGGTGCCCTCGAGCTTTGGCGCTTTTTTCGAGAACAGGAACTTATGCAGCGCGACGGCTTCTTCAGCAGGCTCACCTTCCCCCTGCGTTGACGCCACCACCACCAGCAGTTTTTCTGACGCGATCTGTTTGAATTTATAATCCCCGGCGTTGACCAGGTTAACGTTCAGCTTCGCGGCGAGCAGGTCATCACGCAGCGCTTCGGCCACACGACGGGCATTACCCGTTTGCGAAGCGGAGATAAGCGTGATGGCAGGAATTTCAACGGCCGTTGGCGGTACGCCTGCCACAGCACCCGGCTGCTGGTTCAGCATTCCCCAGAAATAGCCGGAGACCCAGGCAAGCTGGGTGGGTGAAAAATCGGAAGTCGCGGCCTGGAGGCGCGCCAGTTGCTCCGGGTTAAGGGGAAGCAAATTTGAAGGTGGGGCCTGTGTTGTCATGCGTCGTTATGTTCCAGTAGCAAAGCGGACTTTAAGCGAATAAATCCAAACTGAAGATAAGGTTAACGGCGGGGATAATAACAATTAAAGAAGGGATGGAAATAATTAATAACCAAATGGACTAACCTGTTTTAGTTATCGTTCTTAACGATAAAAGCGATTAAATAACCATATGAAATAAAACAACAAAAATCGATAAACACTATGAATACGAGGCGGTGACCGTTCAGAGCCGTTTTAGTTAATGATAAAAATTGTGCTTTCCGGTACTATGCGGCGGTTTTTTCCGCATTCCTGAGAGCTATGATGTCCACCACACTGTTTAAAGATTTCACCTTCGAAGCCGCACACCACCTTCCACACGTTCCTGCCGGGCACAAATGTGGCCGCCTGCATGGACACTCGTTTATGGTGCGTCTTGAAATCACCGGTGAAGTCGATCCCCATACGGGCTGGATCATGGACTTTGCCGAACTGAAGGCCGCGTTTAAGCCGACCTACGATCGTCTCGATCACTACTATCTGAATGATATTCCGGGCCTTGAAAACCCGACCAGCGAAGTGCTGGCGAAATGGATTTGGGATCAGATGAAACCGCTTGTGCCGCTGCTGAGCGCGGTGATGATCAAAGAGACCTGCACGGCAGGCTGCGTCTACCGCGGGGAGTGAATCTCCTCCGTTTCGGCCTCAAGAGGCACGAGCGGCGTAAACTCATAGAGCACCAGCGCATTACTCTCCAGTGATTCTGTCAGTTGCCAGCCGTCATCAATGCGTTCATCGTACAGGGAAAGCGTTGGACGCGCTTTGTGCGCTATCCAGCGCCACATCTCTTCGTCAGGGCCGCTTTCGCTGCCTACCCCCTCAAGCAACGGATAGAGCGCGCCGTTATGCTGATCGAAAAGATGGCGTTTAATTCGCCAAATACCGCGCATTCCCTTCAGGTGTAAATGATACTGCTGGCGAAAACGCTGGATGAATGCTTCTTCACTGGAAAGGAGCGGATTAAAAACCACCACATTACGCAGCAGCAACTGGTAACCATTGTAATGGCGCGTGAGCAGAACACGCCCGTCGTTTACCAGCACCTCGCCCCGCAGGCGTTGCCAGAGCCAGAGTACCCAATAAACCGGCCGTGGGAGACCATGGTTGTACTGTAGCGCAAGGCTTGACGTATCGATGGTATTGTTCGCACGAGCTTCACCCTGAAGGCCCGAATTGAGCCAGAATCCCCCTAGCCAGACCTGCTCCGATAGCCCGAGCAGGCTCTGCATCAGCAGCGCCCCACGAAAAAACCAGCCGTTTGTCGCCCGCGTGTTCCCGGTGAGGGTATTCCAGGAGAGAAGCCAGACGGGAAGCGAACATTTGCGCAGACGAAGGGCGGCGATAATCTGGCGGATCTTCTGTACCGGATAATTTTCTGTAGAAGAGAGTTGGGCTGGCTCCCGCTGCGCAGGATCGAGAAGTTCATTGGCATCGGCTGAACAGGCAAGAAAATCGGCCTGCATCAGGATGGCTGAGCTGAACAGGGTATTGTCGCTCACGCCCGCGCTGTCGGGTGAAAATCGATGCCATAAACCAAACTTTGCCTGTGGCAGATAGTTGCGTATGACGTTTTGCTGTGCCAGCCAGACCTGCTCCCGGGTCTCCTCACTCGCCTGTGTTGACCAGTGCATGACAAAGTGCCAGCCCGCGGTGATCTCGGGCGAAAAATGATTGACCGACCGTTGTAAAAAACGGGCAAGTAGATCGCGACGGGTCGTTACGCCGGTGTGCAGCAGCACCGTCCATTGCTTTTTTGCCAGCCAGGTGAAGAGCTGATGCAGATTGTACCAGCAGGCGTAGCCCGCCATCTGGGGGTCATCCCACCCGGTGGCAAACAGACGGCTGCTGAGAAAAGGTTCGGCGATATCAATTCCCTCTATGGGAATGGCCTCATTTATCGCTTCAAGATTCTGACGAACGTCCTCACGCAGTAAATCGTCGAGCTCACGCAGGGTAATGACCACCCGCATACGACGCAGCGAGCTGGAGAGAGGATTAAGCTGCTCAAGATACAGTGTCTGCTCCTGCTGCGGGCGATCGATAAGCGGGGAGGCTCCCCAGCCGCGCGCCACCGGTTCATTGAGCAGGCTAAACAGCTTATCCATGGCCACCGGATAGCGCTGCTCACACCTGTCCGTACGAACACGTGTGGCCTCCGGGTGCTGGCGCCGGGCCTTACGAAACTCACCCGGGGACATATTGTGAACACGCCGAAACCGATCGGTCATCATACGCGTGCTGGCGAAACCCTGCTCAAGCGCAATCTGATGCAGCGGTCGGTTCGTCAGACGGAGCGCGTCAGCCGCCTTTTCCAGCCGCAGGGTAGTGATGTACTGCATGAAACTGATCCCCACTTCCTTTCTAAAGAGACGAGAGAGCCAGGCTTCAGAGACATATTCACTCGCGGCGATTTCCGCAAGCGTAATACGGCGAGAATAACTGGCATTGATCCGCTCTATCACCCGGGCAATGCGTTTGCTGTGCGCTGGGGAAAGTTCACGGGACAAAAACCGGGCGGGCTGCTGAAAGCGGCTGGTCAGCAACAGCAATATCTCGCTCAGCCAGCGGTACGCCTCCAGCCGGTAGCGGTGTGGGTCGTTGATGAGGGTGACCACAAGAAGCTGGCGCAGCAGATCGCGAAGCGCATCGCATTGGGGCCAGACGCCTCCGGCTTCTGCCGGTATAGCGTAATCATGGACAAAAAAATCATTGCAGAGCTGGACCACCCAGCGCCCGGAAAGGGACACGCGCAGGGTGATATTTGCCGTTTCGCTCGTGAACTGCCAGCGCCGATGACGGTTGATGATGGCAAGGGTATTGGCCTCCAGGATGTCACGTCCCACATCGGTATTCAGCTCAGCCCGCCCTTCCAGCACCCAGAGCAACGTTAGCGTATCGCCTTCATCCTCCACGCAGTGGCGAATGTCCTGGATCTCCACCCAAAATTCATCTCCCCGCTGATTCATCTTTCCCCTCATCAAAGACAAATAATGACCGGCTCTTTTTTGTCATAACGGAATTGTATGAAAAACAATCAAAACAAAACCGTCGCTTTACAACAAAAAAATGCATTTTCTGGCAGTGCGATCGTCATAGACTCGAAATTATCACCGTTTGGCATAAAAAGGATAACAAAAATGACACATCCAATTATCGAAGCTCTGCGCGGCAAAGAGGCCCAGTTCACTGAATTACGTCGCTATTTTCATCAGCATCCTGAAATTGGTTTTGAGGAGCACAATACGAGCGATCGCGTTGCGGCGTTGCTTGAGGAATGGGGATATGAGGTTCATCGCGGCCTGGCGAAAACCGGTGTGGTCGGCACACTGAAGGTGGGTAACGGGCCTAAACGCCTGGGTCTGCGCGCCGACATGGATGCGCTGCCTATGCAGGAAAACAGCGGCAAGGCCTGGAGCAGTACCGTTGAGGGTAAATTCCACGGCTGCGGTCATGACGGCCACACCACAACGCTCCTGTATGCAGCGGAGTACCTGGCACGCACCCGCAATTTTAACGGCACGCTGCACCTTATTTTTCAGCCCGCGGAAGAACTTCTGTATGGCGGACGCGTTATGGTAGAGGACGGTTTGTTTGACCTGTTCCCCTGCGACCACATTTTTGGTCTGCACAATATGCCGTCACAGCCCGTCGGAAAAATTGGTCTGCGCGATGGCGCCATGATGGCCTCTTCGGACACCCTTCATATTGAGGTTAACGGCGTGGGGGGTCACGGTGCGGTGCCAGAACATACCGTAGACGCCACCCTGGTTGCCTGTCATATCACTATCGCTTTGCAGTCCATTGTTTCGCGCAATATCACCCCTTTTCAGCCTGCCGTCGTTACCGTAGGCAGCATTCAGGCTGGACATGCCCCCAACATCATCAACGACAAAGTATTGATGAAACTTACCGTGCGCACGCTGGATGAAAGCGTGCGGCAAACCGTGCTACAGCGCATCCATGATATCGCCGTTGCGCAGGCGGAAAGTTTCAATGCCACGGCTACCATTCGACACATTAATGGCAGCCCGGTACTGAAAAACAATCCGCAAGCCAATGAGATGGTGCGCAACGTCGCCACCGATCTGTTCGGTCAGGATTCCGTCGCGGAGGTGAATGCGTTTATGGGCAGCGAGGACTTTGCGTTCATGCTCGAGAAAAATCCCAATGGCTGTTATTTCACCCTTGGCGCTGGCGATGAGCCTGACCGCTGCATGGTGCATAACCCGGGCTACGACTTTAACGACACTATTCTCCTCACCGGCGCGGCGCTGTGGGCCGCACTGACCGAACACTATCTGCGCTGATTCGCACCTTCCCGGGAGGGCTGCATTATGAGTACCGTTTCCCTGACAGACGCATCCGCCTACGCCGGTAACGATCGGCTGCTGGCGGGTATCGTCATGAGCGTTCTGACCTTCTGGCTGTTTGCCCAGTCGGTTATCAACGTGGTTCCGGCCATGCAGAATAGCCTCGACATTGCCCTCGAAACCCTTACGCTGGCCGTCAGCCTGAGCGCGTTGTTTAGCGGCTGTTTTGTCGTAGCCTGCGGTGGGTTTGCCGATAAGTTTGGGCGCATGCGCCTGACCATGACAGGCCTGATTTTGAGCATGATCGGAAGCGGTCTGCTGTTCATTTCATGGGAGCCCGTCCTGTTTCTGGTGGGAAGAGCGATACAGGGGCTATCCGCGGCCTGCATCATGCCCGCCACGCTGGCGCTGATTAAGACCTGGTATGAAGGGAAAGCACGCCAGCGCGCAATCAGCTTCTGGGTTATTGGTTCATGGGGCGGGAGTGGCCTGAGCTCGTTTGTGGGAGGCGCAATCGCCACCACGCTGGGCTGGCGCTGGATTTTTATTTTGTCGATAGTGGTGGCTCTGGTCGCGCTATTACTTATCCGCGCCACGCCGGAAAGCCGCAGCCCTGATGCGTGTCGACACAAGCTGGATATCAGCGGCCTGGTGAGTTTTGTCCTTATGCTGGTGCTGTTCAATCTGTTTATCAGCAAAGGACACAGCTGGGGCTGGAGCAGCAGTTTATCGCTTCTTGTACTGTGTGGAGCCGTGATTGCACTGATGTGCTTTGTCGTTACCGGGCGGCGGAAGGGCGATGCGGCGTTGATCGATTTCGCCCTGTTTAAAAACCGTGCCTATAGCGCCTCGGTATTCTCAAATTTCCTGCTCAACGGCTGCATTGGCACCATGATGATCGCCAGCATCTGGTTGCAGCAAGGCCATCATCTGTCACCGCTACAGACCGGCATGATGACGCTGGGGTATCTGGTTACCGTACTGGCGATGATCCGGGTGGGTGAAAAACTGCTTCAGCGCTATGGCGCCAGGCTGCCGATGATGACCGGCCCGCTGCTGACCGCAACAGGTATTACGCTGATTTCATGCACCTTCTTAAGCAAAGAGGTCTACATTGTCACCGTCTTTCTGAGCAATATTTTATTCGGGCTGGGGCTCGGATGTTACGCCACGCCCTCAACGGACACGGCGGTAATGAATGCCCCTGAAAACAAAGTGGGGGTGGCTTCAGGGATCTATAAGATGGGCAGTTCCCTGGGCGGCGCAATGGGGATCGCGGTCACCGCATCGCTGTACGCCCTATGGCTGCCGATGGGAACGGCCAGTGCCGCGCAGTATGCCTTGCTTTTCAACAGTGCGATTTGTCTTGGGTCAGCCGTAGTGACCTGGGCATTACTGCCAACAACAAAAGCCCCGCGTTAAGCGGGGCCACAAAAGTATCAGGCAATGTTCAGATATTTGTGCGTCTGCATCGACAGGCGCCAGTTGCGGGCGATACAGGTTTCAATGCACAGACGGGTTGCATCGTCTTTCTGGCTGATAGGCTGTAGCGCGATCACGCGCTGCTTTTCGTCCGTCAGCGTCGCCAGCAGTTCGTCCAGCGCTTCGATGTCACGCACGCGCCCCACCGGATGTTTGATCTCATCCGCACGCTCAAGCGCCTGCGACAGTACGTCATAACCGCCGCGCATATTCACTTTCGGTGAAACCGTTACCCACGTTGAATGGGAGCAGCGCACTTCATGGGTACCGCTGGTTTCGATCTGACAGCTATAGCCGTTCTTCTCGAGCAGTTCGGTGAGGGGCATCAGATCGTGAATGCAGGGTTCCCCACCGGTGATCACCACGTGCCGCGCCGTCCAGCCCTGACGACCAATTATGGCAAGCAGATCTTCCGCGCTGCCCGCGCCCCATTTATCGCTCTCTTTGGTTTTCGCCAGAATGCTGAACAGCGACACTTCCCGATCTGCGAGCTTATCCCACGTATGTTTGGTATCACACCAGGCGCAGCCAACCGGGCATCCCTGTAAACGAATAAAGATAGCGGGAACGCCGGTAAAGTAACCCTCGCCTTGCAGGGTCTGGAACATCTCGTTAATCGGGTACTGCATAGTCAACTCTGTTAAGGGAATAAACGATAAGTATCGCAGATCCCCGTCAGATGATCATGCTCCATCGGTGCTTTGCGCGCCAATTGCCGCCATAAACCGTTCCGTAATTTGCTGCGGTCGGGTGATCGCCCCGCCGACGACAACCGTATGCACCCCCAACTCCAGACACCTGGCCGCGCGATCGGGGGTATCCACGTTACCTTCGGCAATCACGGGGATCGTGACGGCAGACAGCACCTCTTTCAAAAACGCGCAGTCATTTTCCGGTAGCGAATGGCCCGCGGTCTCTGCCGTATAACCGTAAAGGGTGGTTCCGACACAATCAAACCCCAGCGCCTGCGCGGTCACGGCCTCCTGCACGGTGGCAATATCCGCCATCAGCAGCAGCGAAGGGTAACGGGTGCGGATCTGCGCGATCAGCATGTCCAGCGATACGCCACCGGGCCGTTTCCGGGCGGTCGCATCCAGCGCAACGATGTCCGGGGCGACCGCCATCAGCTCATCCACTTCTTTGAGCGTCGCGGTGATAAACACCTCGCTATCCGGATAGTCCCGTTTGATGATGCCGATGACCGGCAGTGAGACCAGCCCTTTGATAGCCTTGATATCCACCACGCTATTGGCGCGGATCGCAGCGGCACCGCCCTGGGCTGCTGCCAGCGCCATTCGCGACATAATAAACGGGCTGTGCAGCGGTTCATTTTCCAGCGCCTGGCAGGAGACGACCAGTTTTCCTTTCAGGTTATCCAGTACAGTTTTCATTACGATAAGATCTCTTCCACTTCGTTTTTGATAAGGGTGACGTGCGGGCCATAGATGACCTGGACACCGTTGCCGCGGACGATAACGCCGCGCGCGCCGGTCGCTTTCAGTGCTGCTTCATTGACTTTGCTACCGTCTTTCACCGTGACGCGAAGGCGCGTGGCGCAGCAGTCAACGTCATCCAGATTGTCTTTTCCTCCCAGCCCGGCGATCACCGCTGCGGCGCGCTCGCTTTGCGGCAGGGTAGCCTCGTCAGCCAACGCCTCCTTTTCACGGCCCGGCGTGGCAAAATCAAAACGTTTAATCAGATAGCGGAAAGTACAGTAGTAAAGGAAGAACCACGGTACGCCTACCAGCGGGACGAACATCCAGTTAGTTTTCGCTTCACCCTGCAAAATGCCGAACAGCACGAAATCAATAAACCCGCCGGAGAAAGTTTGCCCGATGGTGATATGCAGCATGTGCGCGAGCATAAACGCCAGCCCGTCAAACAGCGCATGAATGACGTACAGCACCGGCGCAATAAACAGGAATGAGAACTCGATGGGCTCGGTAATGCCCGTCAGGAAAGAGGTTAACGCCGCTGACAGCAGCAGCCCGGCTACGCGCTTCTTGTTCTCGGGTTTAGCCGTGTGGTACATCGCCAGGCAGGCGCCCAGCAGGCCAAACATCATCGTAATAAAGCGCCCGGACATGAAGCGCGACGTGCCCTCATAGAAGTGCTGGGTGTTCGGGTCCGCGAGCTGAGCAAAGAAGATCCGCTGCGTGCCCTCAACCAGGTGACCGTTAACAATTTCACTGCCGCCAAGCGCGGTGGTCCAGAACGGCAGATAAAAGATGTGGTGCAGGCCAAACGGGCCAAGCATGCGCAGGATGAAGCCGTACAGCAATGTTCCCAGATAGCCGGTGGCATCCACCAGACCGCCAAGGCCAAAGATCAGCTTCTGAAAATGCGGCCAGACCACGGTCATCAGCGCGCCGACGAGTATCGCCGCCAGTGAGCTGATAATGGGTACGAAGCGTGAGCCGCCAAAAAAGCCCAGGAATTGCGGAAGCGCGATTTTATTAAACCGATGATGCAGTGCGCAGGTCACAAGCCCAATAACGACCCCACCAAACACGCCCGTTTCAAGCGTCTGAATACCCAGCGTCATGCCCTGCCCTACGGCGCCCGGGTTCTCATGCGCCAGTTTTCCGGTCAGGATCAGCAGCGCATTGATAGTGGCATTCATCACCAGATAAGCGAGTAATGCCGCCAGCCCTGCCGTACCTTTATCATTTTTTGCCAGCCCAACGGCGACCCCAACAGCAAACAGTACCGACAGGTTTGCAAACACAATCGAGCCTGCACTGCTCATGATGGTAAATATGGCCTGTAGCCAGCCAACGTCTAAAAATGGATACGCGGTAAGCGTATTCGGATTCGATAGCGCCCCGCCGATCCCCAACAACAGACCTGCTGCGGGCAGTATGGCGATAGGTAACATAAAGGATTTGCCAAAGCGCTGCGCTTTTTCAAACCATCCGCCGGAAGACGCTCCGCTGAACATTTGCATCATTTTATTATCCCCCTGGTTGTTGATGAAAATTTTTACCACATATAATTTTAATTGTGAAAATTACCACCAAAAACCAGGACGCCGATCATACTTTTTCGAAATGACTGGCATCTCTCCCCCGCTTTCCGCCACACTAGTTGGCAGAGAAACGCATTAAGGATCTAGCATGTCGGACCATGAAAACCTGCTGCTGAAGCTACGCCAGGAGGCTTCCGGGTACAGCCCAACGCAACAAAAACTGGGGGAGTTTGTTCTCAACGATCCTGCCAGGGTGCTCTACCTGACGATCACCGAGCTGGCGCGTGAAAGCGGCACCAGCGAGGCCAGCGTCACACGCCTTTGCCGCACGCTGGGCTGTAAGGGATATAACGAATTTAAAATGGCGCTTGCGCTGGATATTCAGCAGGGTTTGCCAGAGCGTCAGGCAGGAGATGCGATAGATAACGTGGTGGATGAGTCTGTCCAGGCGCTGCAAGATACCGCAAAACTCCTCGACCGGGCCCAGCTTGAACAGGCGACACTGGCCCTGCATCAGGCGCAATCAGTGCAAATTTACGGGGTGGCAGCCAGCGCGATTCTGGGGGAGTATTTGCATTACAAGCTGCTGCGACTCGGCAAACCTGCACAGCTGTTTAGCGATATGCATCGCGCCGCCATGAATGCGACGACGCTCTCGAAAGAGACGCTGGTGGTGGCCATCTCAAGTTCTGGCTCTACACGGGATCTGCTTCACGTGGTGAAACTCGCCCGCAAGCGTGGCGTTAAGGTACTGGCGCTCAGCAATACACCCCGCAGCCCGCTGGCCTCCCTGAGCGATTTACAGCTGGTTGCAGCCAAGCCCGAGGGACCGCTGAGCGCGGGTGCGCTCAATGCCAAGGTTGGCGTGATGCTGCTGGTTGAACTGCTTACCACTTCCCTTATTGCAGTAGACAGCCATTACGGTGACGTAAGCCAGCAAACGGCCAGCGCCACGCTGCCGCTTCTGCTATAGAAAACAAAAAACCCGCCGAAGCGGGTTTTTTCATAAGAACGAAAGTTCAGGCTTATGCCTGGCCTTTGATCTCTTTACGACCGTTGTAAGGTGCTTTTTCGCCCAGCGCTTCTTCGATACGAATCAGCTGGTTGTATTTAGCAACACGGTCAGAACGGCTCATAGAACCGGTTTTGATCTGGCCAGCAGCGGTACCCACAGCCAGGTCAGCGATGGTAGCGTCTTCAGTTTCGCCAGAACGGTGAGAGATAACAGCGGTGTAGCCAGCGTCTTTCGCCATTTTGATCGCAGCCAGCGTTTCGGTCAGAGAACCGATCTGGTTGAATTTGATCAGGATGGAGTTAACGATGCCTTTCTCGATGCCTTCTTTCAGGATCTTGGTGTTGGTTACGAACAGATCGTCACCAACCAGCTGGATTTTGTCGCCCAGTACTTTGGTCTGGTATGCGAAACCATCCCAGTCAGACTCGTCCAGACCGTCTTCGATAGAAACGATTGGGTACTGTTTGGTCAGGTCTTCCAGGAAATGGGTGAACTCTTCGGAGGTGAACGCTTTGTTGCCTTCGCCAGCCAGAACGTATTTACCGTCTTTGTAGAATTCAGATGCTGCACAGTCCATCGCCAGGGTGATGTCTTTGCCCAGCTCGTAGCCTGCTGCTTTAACCGCTTCAGCGATAACAGCCAGCGCTTCTGCGTTAGAACCCAGGTTTGGCGCGTAGCCACCTTCGTCACCAACAGCAGTGTTCATACCTTTAGCTTTCAGAACTTTAGCCAGGTTGTGGAACACTTCAGAACCCATACGCACCGCTTCTTTCAGGGATTTCGCGCCAACAGGCTGAATCATGAATTCCTGAATATCAACGTTGTTGTCTGCGTGCTCACCACCGTTGATGATGTTCATCATTGGTACAGGCATGGAGTATTTGCCTGGGGTGCCGTTCAGTTCAGCGATGTGCTCGAACAGTGGCATACCTTTAGCAGCAGCTGCTGCTTTGGCGTTCGCCAGGGAAACTGCCAGGATTGCGTTCGCACCGAAGTTAGATTTGTTTTCAGTACCGTCCAGATCGATCATGATCTTGTCGATGCCAGCCTGATCTTTGGCATCTTTGCCAACGATAGCCTGAGCAATAGGACCGTTAACAGCGCCAACCGCTTTCAGTACGCCTTTGCCCATGAAACGGGATTTGTCGCCATCACGCAGTTCCAGCGCTTCGCGGGAACCTGTAGATGCGCCTGATGGAGCAGCAGCCATACCGACGAAACCACCTTCCAGATGAACTTCGGCTTCAACGGTCGGGTTACCACGGGAGTCGATGATTTCACGACCGATGACTTTAACGATTTTGGACATTAGATTTTCCTCAGTACAAGTTAAACTAAAACTCCAGACAAACAACGCGTACCAGGGGTACGCGTTGCCGTTCTAACTTTTTTTACTTCGCCTGACGCTTCTGGTACTCGCTGGCGGCTTTCACGAAGCCTGCAAACAGCGGATGCCCGTCACGCGGCGTTGAAGTAAATTCCGGGTGGAATTGGCAGGCCACGAACCACGGATGGTTTGGCACTTCGATGATCTCGACTAACTGATCATCCCCGGAACGGCCCGCAACACGCAGACCTGCAGCTTCAATTTGTTTCAACAACATGTTGTTGACTTCATAGCGGTGACGATGGCGCTCGGTAATCACCGGCTCGCCGTACAGCTTGCGAACCACGCTATCGTCTGACAGCTGGCAGGCCTGTGCGCCAAGACGCATGGTGCCACCCAGATCGCTCTTCTCGGTACGGACTTCGACGTTACCGTCTTCGTCGCGCCATTCCGTAATCAGCGCCACGACAGGGTACTTACAGTCTGGCACAAATTCCGTAGAGTTCGCGTTTTCCATTCCCGCTACGTTGCGCGCAAATTCAATCAGCGCAACCTGCATACCCAGGCAGATGCCGAGGTATGGAATATTGTTTTCACGCGCATAGCGTGCAGTGGCGATCTTGCCTTCAACACCACGGTAGCCGAAGCCGCCAGGGATGAGAATCGCATCCAGATCTTTGAGAATTTCGACGCCGCGCGTTTCAACATCCTGCGAATCAATCAGCTTGATGTTGACGGAGACGCGATTCTTCAGACCACCGTGCTTCAGCGCCTCGATAACTGACTTATAGGCATCCGGCAGTTCAATATACTTGCCGACCATACCGATAGTCACTTCGCCGCCCGGATTGGCTTCTTCGTAAATCACCTGCTCCCATTCAGACAGGTTAGCTTCCGGACAGTTCAAGCTGAATCGTTTACAAATATAATCGTCCAGACCCTGTGATTTCAACAGGCCCGGGATTTTATAAATGGAATCGACGTCTTTCATTGAAATAACGGCTTTTTCAGGCACGTTACAGAACAATGCAATTTTCGCGCGTTCGTTCGCCGGAATCGCACGATCGGAACGGCAAACTAGGATATCAGGCTGAATACCGATGGAGAGCAGCTCTTTAACAGAGTGCTGAGTCGGTTTGGTTTTCACTTCACCTGCTGCCGCCATGTAAGGCACCAGCGTCAGGTGCATGAACAGCGCGTTCTCACGACCAATATCTACCGCCAGCTGACGAATCGCTTCGAGGAACGGCAGGGATTCGATATCCCCTACGGTACCGCCGATTTCAACCAGCACAACGTCATGCCCTTCGCCACCGGCAAGGACACGCTCTTTAATGGCGTTAGTGATGTGTGGGATGACCTGCACGGTCGCGCCCAGGTAGTCACCACGGCGCTCTTTACGCAGAACGTCAGAGTAGATACGGCCAGTCGTAAAGTTGTTACGACGGGTCATTTTGGTACGGATGAAACGCTCGTAGTGGCCAAGATCCAGATCGGTTTCAGCGCCGTCTTCAGTAACGAACACTTCCCCGTGTTGGGTTGGGCTCATGGTGCCTGGATCGACGTTGATGTACGGATCCAGTTTCATCATGGTCACATTGAGGCCACGGGCTTCAAGAATGGCTGCGAGGGAGGCTGCGGCAATGCCTTTACCCAGAGAGGATACGACCCCGCCGGTCACAAAAATATAGTTCGTTGTCATGCTGAACCTGAGAAGTTAGGGTGAAACGATGGAATAACCAGGACGGGAAAGTAGTATACCCGAACACGACGAGCGCCACAAACTTTCATTCTCCGTCTCCTTCCCAGGCCATGACAAACATAAGGAGTGAGAAAATAGCCCCTTTTGGGTAAATGTTTTTGACGCAAATCAAGCGCTTGTCATTTAAAAAATCACACAAATTGCGCTTGATCGCAAAATTTCGTTAGAGATCATGTTCCTGGCGTTTTACTTCCTGCCAGACTTCTTCCATCGCCTCGAGGTCAATGCCGCTCATTTCCAGGCCGCGCGAGGCCACAATCCGCTCAACTTCGCGGAAGCGACGTTCGAATTTAATGTTCGCTTTTTGCAGGGCGGTTTCCGCTTTTACACCGAGGTGGCGAGAAAGGTTGACGGTCGCGAACAGCAGATCGCCCATCTCCTCTTCCAGCTTTGCTTCATCCACAACGGCCTGCTGCGCTTCATGCATCACTTCGTCGATCTCTTCGTGCACTTTTTCCAGCACCGGGCCGAGAGAGGTCCAGTCAAACCCTACCGCCGAGCAGCGCTTTTGAATTTTGTGCGCGCGCATCAGCGCAGGAAGGTTCAGGGGAATGTCGTCCAGCGCCGAGTGCTGGGATTTTTCAGCGCGTTCGGCGCTTTTGATCTGCTCCCAGCGCGCCAGCACTTCCGCACTGTTGCCTGCGGAGGCATCGCCAAAGATATGCGGATGACGGCGCTCCAGCTTGTCGCTGATAGCGGCGCAGATGTCGTCAAAGTTAAAGCGCCCCTCTTCCTGCGCCATCTGTGCGTAGAACACTACCTGGAACAGCAGGTCGCCCAGCTCACCGCGCAGGTCGTCGAAATCTTCGCGCGAAATCGCGTCCAGCACTTCGTAGGTCTCTTCCAGCGTGTAAGGCGCAATGGTGGCGAAAGTCTGCTCTTTATCCCACGGGCAGCCGTTTTCCGGGTCGCGCAGGCGTTTCATGATGCCAAGCAGGCGGTCGATTTGAGTCATAGTTCTGTCCTGATGTCAAAATGCCGGGTGGCGGCGTTGCCTTACCCGGCCTACAGAAGAGGATGTTTAGCCGCCGTGCAGACGACGCGCGTCAATCACATCCGGCACCTGGTTCAGTTTACCGAGCACCCGGCCCAGCACCTGCAGGTTATAGATTTCGATGGTCATATCGATGGTGGCAAGCTGCTCGCGGGTATCGCTGCGGCTGGCAACGCCCAGCACGTTGACCTTCTCGTTGGCGAGAATCGTGGTGATGTCGCGCAGCAGGCCACTGCGGTCGTTGGCAGTGACGCGCACCACCAGCGAGTAGCCAGCGGAGTAGCTTTCACCCCAGACGGCTTCCACGATACGTTCCGGCGCATGCGATTGCAGCTCAGCAAGCTGATCACAGTCGGAGCGGTGAATTGAGATCCCGCGCCCCTGGGTGATAAAGCCGACAATATCGTCACCCGGTATCGGCTGGCAGCAGCGGGCAATATGGTGCATGAGGTTACCCACCCCTTCAACCACCACGCGGCCATTGTCCTTGCTGCGCTGCTGCGGAGCGTAGGTTTTCTGCTGGAGCTGTTTCAGCGCTGCCGCATCCTGCTCTGCCGCGCTTGGCTTGTTGAACTGCGCTTGCAGGAAGTTCACCATCTGGTTCAGGCGGATATCGCCGCCGCCAATCGCCGCTAACAGTTCGTCGAGCTCGTTGAAGTTGTAGCGCGGCAGCAGGAACTTCTCCGCCTCTTTCAGGTTTATCCCGATATGCTCCAGCTCGTCGTCAAGGATCTGACGACCGGCAAGGATATTCTTGTCACGATCCTGCTTGCGGAACCAGGCGTGAATTTTAGAGCGCCCGCGGCTGGTGGTCACGTAACCGAGGTTTGGATTCAGCCAGTCGCGGCTTGGGTTTGGCTGCTTCTGGGTGATGATTTCAATCTGGTCACCCATCTGTAGCTGGTAGGTAAACGGTACGATACGTCCGCCGATCTTCGCCCCGATGCAACGGTGCCCCACGTCGCTATGAATGTGGTAGGCGAAATCGAGCGGCGTAGAGCCTGCCGGCAGATCAACCACATCCCCTTTCGGGGTAAAGACGTAGACGCGATCGTCGAAGACCTGACTGCGCACTTCGTCGAGCATTTCGCCGGAGTCGGCCATCTCTTCCTGCCACGCAATCAGCTTACGCAGCCAGGCGATACGGTCCTCGTGTCCGGAGCGCGCGCCGCCGGAAGTGCCTTCTTTGTACTTCCAGTGCGCGGCGACGCCCAGTTCGGCGTCTTCGTGCATCTGTTTAGTACGGATCTGAATTTCCACAGTTTTGCCGCCGGGGCCAAGCACCACGGTGTGGATGGACTGATAGCCATTCGGTTTGGGGTTCGCGACGTAGTCATCGAACTCATCCGGCAGATGGCGGAAGTGAGTATGTACTATCCCCAGCGCGGCGTAGCAGTCCTGGAGACGCTCCGCCACGATACGCACGGCGCGCACGTCAAACAGCTCGTCAAAGGCGAGATGTTTCTTCTGCATTTTGCGCCAGATGCTGTAGATGTGCTTCGGACGCCCGTAGACCTCGGCGCGCACATTCTCCTCTTTCATCGACTGGCGCAGCCCGCTGACAAATTCCTCGATATAGTGTTCGCGGTCGATGCGGCGTTCGTGCAGCAATTTTGCAATGCGTTTGTATTCCGCCGGATGCAGATAGCGGAAGCAGTAATCTTCCAGCTCCCACTTCAGTTGCCCGATACCCAGACGGTTCGCCAGCGGCGCATAGATATTCGTACACTCTTTGGCGGCCAGGACGCGCTCGTCTTCCGGCGCATCCTTCACTTCGCGCAGATGGGCAACCCGTTCGGCCAGCTTGATCACCACGCAGCGAAAATCATCCACCATCGCCAGCAGCATGCGGCGGACGTTATCCACCTGCTCGGAAGAGATAGAATCCGTTTGCGCGGCTTTCAGTTGACGGATGGCGGCCATATCACGCACGCCGTGGATGAGCGCCACGACGGACTGGCCGACGCTTTCACGCAGCACGTCTTCCGTCACCACGTTAGCATCTGCCAGTGGGAACAGCAGTGCGGCCTGTAGCGTTTCGATATCCATGTTAAGCATGGAGAGAATTTCAACCATCTCCACGCCGCGCCACAACAGCAGTTCAGCGTCCGGATGCCCCTGCGTTGTGCGTAAACAATAGGCCCAGGTTTCGGTTAAGCGTTCACACGACTGCTGGCTGGAAATCCCCAGACTTGCGATCCATTTTTGAGGGTCAAACTCACCAGCTTTATTTAAATGTGCACTTCTTACCGCAACCATCGTCCTCTCCTTTAGGGACAAGGGCCTGTCGAAGTCGACAAGCCAAACTCATTAGATGTGCTCGAACAACACCATTGATTCCAGATGTCCAGTGTGCGGGAACATGTCCAGCATTGCCAGACGCCGAATCTGGTAACCCCCGCTCAATAATGCTTCGCTGTCACGGGCCAGCGTCGCCGGGTTACAGGAAACATAGACCACGCGTTCAGGCGCGAGTTTAATTATATGCTGCATCACGCCCGGCGCACCTGCTCGCGCCGGATCGAGCAGGATCTTATCAAAGCCCTGCTTAGCCCACGGTTGCTGAGTAACATCATCCTCAAGATTTTGATGAAAGAATGTCACATTTTGCAAGCCGTTCTGTTGGGCGTTCTCCTGGCCTTTCGCCACCAGCGCCTCAACGCCTTCGACCCCGACCACGCTTGCTGCTTTGCGGGCCAGCGGCAGGGTAAAGTTACCCATACCGCAGAACAGATCGAGCACCCGATCGGTGGGCTGGACGTCAAGCCACGCCAGCGCGTTCGCCACCATCTGCTGGTTCACGCCGTCATTGACCTGGATAAAATCCCGCGGGCTGAACGTTAAGCGTAGCCCGTCTGACGCATACCAGGGCGCGTCTCCGCTAACCTGCTCAAGTATCTCGCTTTGCGGCGCGAGGAAAAGCGCAAGCTCATGAGAATGCGAAAAGCGTTCCAGTTTTTCGCGATCTGCCCTGGACAGCGGTGCGGTGTGGCGCAGAACCATCAGCGGGCCGCCGTTGGCCAGCACCAGTTCGACATGGCCCAGCGAACGCACCCCATCCAGCGATGCAAGACAATGGTGCACGGCCGGGAGCAGCGCCTCAAGTTGGGGCACCAAAACAGGGCATTGCGTGATGGAGACGATATCGCTGGAGCTGGCTTTGCGAAACCCCATCTCCAGCCGTTCAGTTTTTGGCTGGTAGCTTAGACTCAGGCGAGCGCGGCGACGGTAGCCCCACGGCTGGTCAGCAACGATGTCACTGACGTCATGTTTTAGCAGGCGGGCCAGCGCGTTGCTTTTACTTTTTTGCTGTAATTCTGTGCTGGCATGCTGTTGCTGACAGCCTCCGCAAACGCCAAAATGGGGGCAGCGAGGCGTCACGCGCTCCGGGCTATCATTAAGACGGCGCTTGACCTGGCCGCGCGCATACTGGCGTTTGTCTTCCGTCAGCGTAATATCTGCGCGTTCTCCTGGCAGCAAACCTGTGATAAACAGTGTCTTACCCTTGTGACGCGCTACCCCCTGTCCAAAAGGATCGAGGTCAGAGGCTTCAACAGTTATGATCTGACGCGTCGTCACGCGTCGTTTTGCAGAGTAGAATTGCGCCATCGCCGAGATTGTTCTCAAATAAACATAATTAGCCTGATTGTCCCATAACGGAACTCCATGACCAACTACAGCCTGCGCGCGCGCATGATGATTTTGATCCTCGCTCCTACCGTTCTCATCGGTTTGCTGCTGAGCATTTTCTTTGTGGTGCATCGCTATAACGATTTGCAGAGACAGCTTGAAGATGCCGGGGCCAGCATTATCGAACCGCTGGCCGTCTCCAGCGAGTACGGAATGAACCTGCAAAACCGTGAATCCATTGGTCAGTTAATCAGCGTGCTGCACCGCCGTCATTCAGAGATTGTGCGCGCCATTTCCGTTTACGATGAGCATAACCGTCTTTTCGTCACCTCGAATTTCCATCTGGATCCCACGTCGCTGAAAATCCCGGAAGGTACCCCTTTCCCGCGTCATCTCACGGTCCTGCGGCGCGGCGATATCATGATCCTGCGCACGCCGATTATCTCAGAAAGCTATTCACCCGACGAATCCGCCCAGTCCGATGCGAAGTCCAGCAATAATATGCTGGGATATGTGGCGCTGGAGCTGGATCTCAAGTCGGTGCGGCTCCAGCAGTACAAAGAAATATTCATCTCCGGCGTGATGATGCTGTTCTGTATCGGCATCGCGTTGATCTTCGGCTGGCGGCTGATGCGCGACGTCACGGGGCCTATCCGTAACATGGTGAATACCGTTGACCGGATCCGCCGGGGTCAGCTGGACAGCCGCGTGGAAGGCTTCATGCTCGGCGAGCTGGATATGCTGAAAAACGGCATCAACTCAATGGCGATGTCGCTGGCGGCTTATCACGAAGAGATGCAGCACAACGTTGACCAGGCCACCTCTGACCTGCGCGAAACGCTGGAGCAGATGGAGATCCAGAACGTGGAGCTGGATCTGGCGAAAAAACGCGCTCAGGAGGCGGCCCGTATTAAGTCTGAGTTCCTGGCAAACATGTCACATGAGCTGCGCACGCCGCTGAACGGGGTGATTGGCTTCACCCGTCTGACGCTCAAAAGCGAGCTCAACCCGACCCAGCGTGACCACCTGCATACCATTGAACGCTCAGCCAACAACCTGCTGACCATTATTAACGACGTACTGGACTTCTCGAAGCTGGAAGCGGGCAAGCTGATTCTGGAGAGTATCCCCTTCCCGCTGCGCAGCACACTGGATGACGTGGTCACGCTTCTCGCCCACTCCTCGCATGATAAGGGGCTGGAACTGACGCTCAATATCAAAAATGACGTTCCGGATAACGTCATTGGCGACCCGCTGCGCCTGCAACAGGTCATCACCAATCTGGTGGGCAACGCGATTAAGTTCACCGAGAGCGGCAACATCGACATTCTGGTCGAAAAAAGGGCGCTCAGTAATAATAAAGTCCAGATTGAAGTTCAGATCCGGGATACCGGCATCGGCATTCCGGAGCGCGATCAGTCGCGTCTGTTCCAGGCGTTCCGCCAGGCCGATGCGAGCATTTCCCGTCGGCACGGCGGAACGGGCCTGGGTCTGGTGATCACCCAAAAGCTGGTGAAAGAGATGGGAGGCGATATCTCCTTCCACAGCCAGCCTAACCGGGGCTCGACCTTCTGGTTCCATATCAATCTTGATCTTAATCCGAACGTGCAAACCGACGGTCCGGTCACCGACTGCCTGAAAGGGATGCGTCTGGCCTATGTGGAACCGAACGCCGCCGCGGCGCAGTGTACGCTGGATGTATTAAGCAGCACGCCGCTGGAGGTGGTCTACAGCCCGACCTTCTCCGCGCTGGCGAACGATCATTACGATATTCTTTTGCTGGGGATTCCGGTGACATTTACCGGAGAACTGACCATGCAGCAGGAACGGCTGGCAAAGGCTGCCTCAATGACGGACTACCTGCTGCTGGCTCTGCCGTGCCACGCCCAAATCAACGCCGAAGAGCTTAAAAACGACGGGGCGGCGGCATGTCTGCTGAAACCCCTCACCGCCACACGGCTGTTACCTGCGTTGACTGAATATTGCCGTCTGACGCATCAGTCCCTGCCGCTGGAAAACGACGAACATAAGCTGCCGATGACGGTGATGGCCGTGGATGATAACCCGGCAAACCTTAAGCTGATTGGCGTGCTGCTTGAGGATCAGGTTCAGCACGTTGAGCTGTGTACCAGCGGCGCCGAAGCCGTAGAACAAGCCAAACAGATGCAGTTTGACCTGATCCTGATGGATATTCAGATGCCGGGCATGGATGGCATCCGCGCCTGCGAATTAATTCGTCAGCTTCCGCACCAGCAGCAGACGCCGGTGATTGCCGTGACGGCGCACGCGATGGCGGGACAAAAAGAGAAACTGCTGGGTGCGGGCATGAACGATTATCTGGCGAAACCGATTGATGAAGAGAAGCTGCACAGCCTGCTGCTGCGCTACAAACCGGGGCACATTGGCGGGACGTACACCATTTCAGCTGAATCGCCGGAAATCAGCGTTAACCAGAATGCCACGTTTGACTGGCAACTGGCGCTGCGCCAGGCAGCAGGCAAAGCCGATCTGGCCCGCGATATGCTGCAAATGCTGGTGGACTTCCTGCCTGAGATCCGTAACAAGGTTGAAGAACAGCTGGTGGGCGAAAACCCTGAAGGGCTGCTGGAGGCCATCCATAAACTGCACGGTAGCTGCGGCTACAGCGGCGTGCCGCGGTTGAAAAATCTCTGCCAGCTGCTTGAACAGCAGCTCCGCGCGGGTACGCCAGAATCCGATCTTGAGCCGGAGTTTCTGGAGCTGCTGGACGAGATGGACAACGTGACGCGGGAAGCGATGAAGGTGTTGGGAAGCTAAGAAAAAGCCCGGTGGCGCTTCGCTTACCGGGCCTACAGGAGCACGATCGTTAACGCGACATCCCCTGCCCCACCTTTATGGCCGCCGCAATATTCCTTGCGGCCATCTGTACATTCTGTTGCGCATTTTCCAGCGCATCCTCCAGCGAGCAGATGGTGTAAATCACGCTGAATACCGCATCCAGTCCGTGCTCGTGCACCACGCCAACATCCGCCGTCAGGCTGCCGGCAATGCCGATAACCGGTTTGTTATAGCGTTTCGCGACTCTCGCCACGCCAACGGGCACTTTGCCGTGGATCGTCTGGCTGTCGATACGCCCTTCGCCCGTGATCACCAGATCGGCGTCCGCGACCTGTTCATTGAGATGCAGGGCATCGGTGACAATCTCAATCCCCCGACGAAGCTGTGCCCCGCAAAATGCATACAGCGCCGCCCCCATTCCGCCAGCTGCTCCGCCCCCCGCCAGGTTTAAGACGTCAATATCCAGATCCCTGGCGATAATGTTTGCGTAATGCGCAAGCGCGTTGTCCAGCGTCCTGACCATCTCCGGCGTCGCCCCTTTCTGCGGACCGAATACCGCAGAAGCGCCAGTCTCGCCAATCAGGGGGTTGGTCACATCGCAGGCCACTTCAATTCGACAGTCTGCCAGCCGCTCATCCAGCCCACTAAGATCGATATGCGCAAGGCTTGCCAGTTCGCCGCCGCCCGGCCCAACGGGCTGTGCTTTCGCATCCAGCAGTTTTACGCCCAGCGCCTGCACCATGCCTGCGCCACCGTCATTGGTCGCGCTGCCTCCAATGCCAATAATGATATGCTTAACGCCCGCATCCAGCGCATGACGGATCAGTTCCCCGGTCCCCCACGAGGTGGTGATTAACGGGTTACGCTTTGCAGGAGCAACAAGCTCCAGACCGCTCGCGGCCGCCATCTCGATAAACGCGCTTTTTCCGTCTCCGGATAACCCGAAAAACCCTTCCACGTGTTCTCCCAAAGGCCCGGTAACGGGAACATGGACAAGACGCCCATGGGTGGCTGCCACCATCGCTTCCACCGTCCCTTCGCCGCCATCGGCAACCGGTAATTTGACGTACTCCGCTGAGGGGAAAATTTCGCGAAAACCGACCTCTATCGCTGTCGCCACCTCCAGCGCGCTCAAGCTTTCCTTATACGAGTCCGGAGCGATAACAATTTTCATAAGCCATCCTTACGCATGTTAGTTACGTTAAGCATACACCACGTAAGGGACCACTCATGGGAGCGGTCCCAGTTGGCTTATCGTACCATGCACGGACGTTTATTGTCGAATGACCACTCTGGGATCAGGTACTGCATCGCCAGCGCATCATCACGTGCGCCCAGCCCGTGTTTCTGGTAAAGCTCGTGCGCTTTCATGACCTGATCCATATCCAGTTCAACGCCCAGCCCCGGCGTAGCTGGAACCTGCACCATCCCCCCCTTGATCTCAAACGGCTGTTTAGTCAGGCGCTGATTGCCCTCCTGCCAGATCCAGTGGGTGTCGATAGCGGTAATGTTGCCCGGCGCAGCAGCCGCTACGTGGGTGAACATCGCCAGCGAGATGTCGAAGTGGTTGTTGGAGTGCGAGCCCCAGGTCAGGCCGAACTCATGGCACATCTGCGCCACGCGAACCGAGCCCTGCATCGTCCAGAAGTGCGGGTCTGCCAGCGGAATATCCACCGATTGCAGCGAGAGCGTGTGCCCCATCTGGCGCCAGTCGGTCGCGATCATGTTGGTGGCGGTTGGCAGCCCGGTGGCGCGACGGAACTCCGCCATCACTTCACGTCCAGAGAACCCCTGCTCTGCGCCGCACGGATCTTCCGCGTAGGCCAGCACGCCTTTGAGCTGCTTACCGATTTTGATCGCCTCATCAAGGGACCAGGCACCGTTCGGATCCAGCGTGACGCGCGCCTGCGGGAAGCGCTTCGCCAGCGCGGCAATCGCCTCAGCTTCTTCTTCACCCGCCAGTACGCCGCCTTTCAGCTTGAAGTCATTAAAGCCATATTTTTCATACGCGGCTTCAGCCAGGCGCACCACCGCATCCGGGGTCATCGCTTCATCGTGACGCACACGATACCAGTCGCATTTTTCGTCCGGCTGGCTCTGGTACGGCAGCGGGGTGAGTTTGCGGTTGCCGATAAAGAACAGGTAGCCGAGCATTTCCACTTCGCTGCGCTGTTGGCCGTCGCCCAGCAGGGAGGCGACATTGACGCCCAGATGCTGGCCTAGCAGATCCAGCATCGCGGCTTCAATACCCGTGACCACATGGATAGTGGTACGCAGATCAAACGTTTGCAGACCACGGCCACCCGCATCACGATCGGCAAAGGTCGTACGCACGCTGGTCAGCACATTTTTGTACTCGCCCAGCGTTTTACCCACCACCAGCGGAATGGCGTCCTCCAGCGTTTTACGGATCTTCTCCCCGCCCGGGATTTCACCGACACCGGTATGCCCTGAGTTGTCCTTGATCACCACAATATTACGGGTGAAGAACGGCGCATGGGCGCCGCTCAGGTTCATCAGCATGCTGTCATGTCCCGCGACAGGAATGATCTGCATGGAGGTGACTACAGGGGTAGAAAATGTGCTCATCGTTCGATCCTTTTATCAGTGACGTCCAAATACAGGGCGCTTACGGTCAAATGTCCAGCCGGGGATAAGGTACTGCATCGGGCCTGCGTCGTTGCGCGCGCCGCCCGGCAGTTTTTTATACGCTTCATGCGCCTTGTGGATCTGATCCCAGTCAAGCTCCACGCCCAGCCCCGGCGCATCCGGTACGGCAATGGTGCCGTTTTTGATTTCAAGTGGATTTTTGGTCAGGCGCGCTTCGCCTTCCTGCCAGATCCAGTGCGTATCGATGGCGGTCGGGTTACCCGGCGCCGCCGCGCCAACGTGGGTAAACATCGCCAGCGAAATGTCGAAATGGTTATTGGAGTGGCAGCCCCAGGTGAGCCCCCAGTCATCGCACAGCTGCGCCACGCGCACCGCGCCGGAAAGGGTCCAGAAGTGCGGATCAGCCAGCGGTATGTCCACCGCATTCAGCATCACCGCGTGGCCCATTTCGCGCCAGTTAGTGGCGATCATGTTGGTCGCAACCGGCAGCCCGGTAGCGCGGCGGAATTCGGCCATCACCTCGCGGCCAGAAAAGCCCTGCTCGGCGCCGCACGGATCTTCCGCGTAGGTCAGCACGTCGCCCAGTCCTTTGCACAGCGCGATAGCTTCATCCAGCCGCCAGGCGCCGTTCGGATCGACGGTGATGCGTGCCTCCGGGAAGCGTTTTTTCAACGCGCGCACGCTGTCAATCTCCTGTTCGCCCGGCAGAACGCCGCCTTTCAGCTTGAAGTCTTTAAAGCCGTAGCGATCCTGCGCCGCCTCTGCCAGGCGTACCACAGCCTCGCCAGAGAGCGCTTCCTGATGACGCAGGTGATACCACGCGTGGCTGCCCGGCGAGCGTTCCAGATACGGCAGATCGGTTTTCGTCCGGTCGCCAACGTAGAACAGATAGCCCAGCACCGTTACCGCATCACGCTGTTTGCCTGGCCCCAGCAGTTCGCAGACCGGCACATTCAGCGCTTTGCCCAGTAAATCAAGGAGAGCCGCCTCCAGCGCCGCCACCGCGTTAACGCGCAGTTCAAACGTCCAGGCGCCTTTGCCGAAGGTATCAAAATCAGCCGACTGGTTGCCCTTATGCACCCGCTGAACCACCTTGTTCAGGCGGGCGACCTCCTGCCCAACCACCTGCGGGATGGCGTCGACCAGCGTCTGGTAAATCACCTCTCCGCCAGGCGCTTCCCCGACGCCGGTATTCCCTGCGCTGTCGGTCAGCACCACGATGTTGCGGGTGAACCAGGCGTTATGCGCGCCGCCAATGTTGAGCAGCATGCTGTCCTGACCCGCCACCGGGATGACTTTCATCTCCGTCACAATCGGGCTTGATTGCGTTGTCATCATCCGCGCTCCCCAACAGGTTTCAGTTCGATTCGTTTGATGTCCCCCACCAGCACCAGGTAACTGAGTACCGCCACCAGCGCATGGACGCCTACATAAATCAGCGCACCATTGAAGGAGCCGGTGGTGCCGACGATGTAACCGATAGCGATTGGGGTGACAATGCCGGAAATGTTGCCAAACATGTTGAACAGACCGCCGCTCAGGCCGCTGATCTCTTTCGGCGCGGTATCTGCCATCACCGCCCAGCCCAGCGCGCCAATGCCTTTACCGAAGAAGGCCATCGCCATAAAGCCGATAATCATCCACTCCGCGCTGACGTAGTTACAGAACACCATGGTCATGGAGAGCAGCATGCCGAGCACGATTGGCGTTTTACGCGCAATATTCAGCGAACCGGTGCGACGCATCAGCCAGTCGGAGATGACCCCGCCGAGCACCCCGCCCACGAAGCCGCAGATGGCTGGCACAGAGGCGACAAAACCCGCCTTCAGAATCGACATCCCGCGCGCCTGCACCAGGTAAACCGGGAACCAGGTGATGAAGAAGTAGGTTAAGGCGTTAATGCAGTACTGGCCGAGATAGATACCGATCATCATCCGTGAGCCGACGAGCTGTTTGATCTGCCCCCATTTCTGGCTGAACGGGACTTTTGCTTTCTGGGTTTTCTGATCCATGTTGATCAGCGCCCCGCCTTCAGCAATGTAGTCCAGCTCTTTCTTGTTCACGCCCGGGTGCTGGTTTGGTTCGTGGATCACTTTCAGCCAGATAAAGCTGATGACGATCCCCAGCCCGCCCATGAAGAAGAAGACGTGCGACCAGCCCACTTCGTGCGTCAGCCAGCCCATAATTGGCGCGAAAATAACCGTCGCAAAGTATTGCGCCGAGTTAAAGATTGCTACCGCCGTTCCCCTCTCCTGCGCCGGGAACCAGGCGGCCACAATGCGGCTGTTGCCCGGGAAAGATGGCGCTTCCGCTAAACCCACCAGGAAGCGGAGGGTAAAGAGCGCAATGATAATGCCGAAGCCGCTGAAGATATCCACGAAGCCCTGTAACAGGGTAAACATCGACCAGATGAAAATGGACCAGAAATAGACCCGTTTTGAGCCGAAGCGGTCCAGCAGCCAGCCGCCAGGGATTTGGCCGATTACGTAGGCCCATGAAAATGCGGAGAAAACATAACCCATACCCACCGGATCAAGTCCGATGTCCTTTGCCATCTCAGAGCCGGCAATGGATAACGTGGCACGGTCGCCGTAGTTGAAAGAGGTGACGATAAACAGCATCACCACTATCCAGTATCGGGCGTTGGTGCGCTTCTCAGCGCTGCTCGCCGCGTGGCTTAATGTACTCATTGTTGCACTCCTGAAACATAGCTTTCGCCTGGTTCATTCTGTACAGCACCTGTAGGGTAATCAGAATGAGAGATTTGTGTTTGGTTTTGGTACGGCCCGAAGCCGTTTTATAGTGACGGGAAAAGTATATGAAGGAGTGACCGGTTCTCTCACCGTGCAGGAACACAACATTGACGGGCGTGGGGAACGTGGTTTGGGGCATAAGCCCAAAGTGGTGGAAGATACTTCACGGAATTGAGGATATGGTGCAGCTTCGTTGCCGGGTGGCGGCTACGCCCTACCCGGCCTACAGCTCGTATAGTACAGGGTTAGTTCAGGAGCGTGGCCCAATGTTCAACCCAGGGATTTGACTCGCTTTCCGGTTCGGGGTGCTCGCCAGCATCAATCAGTAACATCTCGCCGACCCGCTGAGCGTGCTGTTCCTGCAACAGCGCGTCGAACTGCTTACCGCCGCCGCAAAAATTGGCGTAAGAGCTATCGCCGAGGGCGATGATGCCATAGTGAACATCTGGCTGATAGCCAAGCTGGTCTTTAATGCCCTGGAAAAGCGGGACGATGCTGTCCGGGAGATCGCCCTGCCCGGTGGTGGAGGTCACCACCAGAATGTATTTATCTTTATACTTTTCCCAGTCTGCCAGCTCCGGGTCTTCATAGACCGTTGCTTTATGGCCCTGATTGACGAGGATTGCTTCTGCTTCCTCCGCAACCAGCAGCGAGTTGCCGTACATCGTGCCGACAAAAATACCTACTTCAGCCATGCTTTGCTCCCGTAATTATTGCGCTTGCTGTTCATCCTGAACGTTGCCTGCGGCAAACTCAACCCTTTAATTTTCGGGGAGTTGTCCCAGCCAGCCAAACTGAGACAGCGCCTGCATCCAGACCTCGTCCAGCCCCGCGCGAATAGTCAGCGGTTCGCCGGTAAACGGATGCGTCAGGCTTAGCTCGCTGGCGTGCAGCATCAGTCGGTTACAGCCAAAGTGCTCTGCCGCGCTGCGGTTCTGCCGCAGATCGCCGTGCTTGCTGTCGCCGATAATTGGGTGGCGCAGATGTGCAAGGTGGCGGCGAAGCTGGTGCTTGCGCCCGGTTTTGGGCAAAAGCTCAACCAGACTGTATCGCGTAGTGGGAAATTTGCTGGTCGCCACCGGCAGTTCTGTGGTCGCCATACCGCGATAGTCGGTCACCGCAGGCTGCGGACCTTTATCTTCGCGGGCAAATTTATCGGCGATTTTATCCAGTTCCTCCACCAGCGGATAATCCAGCGTGGCGGAATCCGTCAGCCAGCCGCGCACAATGGCGTGGTAGCGCTTCTGGATCTGGTGCTGTTCAAACTGCTGCGACAGCAGGCGCCCGGCCTCACTGGAAAGCCCCATCAGCAGAACGCCAGAGGTTGGCCGATCCAGACGGTGGGCAGTAAAGACGTGCTGACCGATTTGGTCGCGCACGGTTTGCATAACAACCACTTTCTCATCGCGATCGAGCCAGCTTCGGTGTACCAGCCAGCCGGACGGTTTATTCACCGCCACCAGCCACTCATCCTGATACAGGATCTCAAGCGTCATGCATCGTCACCGGCGAAAAGCGTATCCAGCTTTTCCAGCTCAACCAACATAACGTCGCGCGCCGGGTGAGTCGCCTCCAGCGCCATTTCGTAATAGGGAGAGACGGCAAACGCCTGGGGCAACGCGTGTCCCCCTTCCAGCAGCGCGTGCATGCGCGGAATTAATACCCACTGGAGCCATTCGAATGGAGACAGTGTATCCAGACAAAACGGCTGGGTGCTGGCGAACGCGTCTGGCTGCGGCGCACTTTCCTGCCACAGCTGATGCTGGCGCATAAGGGCTTCGATGGCGTGCAACTGCGCACGAACGCTATCGTGATGCGTCATAGTAACCTCAACTGAAAAACGGAATGGCGCGAAGCATAGCATTGCGGAAGACAGAAATAAAAAAAGGGAGCACTGTAAAAACAGTGCTCCCGGTTCGTTTCGCAGCATTCCAGCTACAATACGTGCTCCCTGCTCATCCGTGACAACTTTTCCTGATGCCCGAAGGCCTGGTCATCCCTTTACCTTTTGCTTCCTGCTCACATCATCCTGACGTGTAGGTTTCATCCTGAAACGTCCTGGCCATCCTGACCCACCGACCATCCTGACCGGCTCACGTTCTCCTTCCTGGAGGTGTCCCTTACGCATCCTGCGTGATCCACTTTGCTTCATCCTGAAGCCTTCCTGCGGCGTCGTCCTGACGTGTTCCTGGTGAGAAACGCCATCATCCTGATGTTCGTTTCTCGCGTCGGCATCCTGTCGACACAGATAGAATCCGCTATTCTGCCTCGTCTTACAACCCACCCTGTGAGCAAGGTAAGCCTGGCGAAACGGGGATAATCGTTTCAGGAAATCGCTAACCTGTTGAAAGGGAAGTTAATATTAATCTGAAATCCCTAAGACAAAGCTAATTGTTTCGGCGATGTCTCACAGTGCGTGTAAGAGATCTCTCACACGTCCAGTAGCATCATGGATTACAGAAGCGGCTCAAGTCGGGTAAGAAAATCCGCAAGAGAAGGCGCGAGAACGTCGCGATTGCGGGTGCCGAGCGTCTCTTTAATGACCTCGCCAGACAGGTTGCAGACTGAAATGACGTCCAGTTCACTGTCGAGCGTCGCAATAAAGAGAGTCGGGGAGAGCTTAAGGCGTTTTTGCGTGACCAGGTGACCAATGAGGTTTTCCTGAACGCGTTGAAGATCGTCTTCGCTCCAGGTTTGCAGCAGCGTCAGCGGCTGTCCTGCAAAACATGCAGTCATATCCCCGGCAAACTGCGTGGTATAAATTGCATGAAGCGCAGGTTGTATCACAATGTCCATTGCGCGTTCAACCGCATTTACATTCTGCTCGCCCGTGAACGGTTTCGGTTGCCAGATAACGTAATCATCCTGCGAAGCGATAATGCACGGTGACGGCACGCCATATAAGTCAGTACTTTGCGGCCACGTCCCCCGCTTTTCATGCCAGGCATCGCAATAGCGGGTCGTGAAGGACGTCAGGGCATTTGCAGTTTCGATATCCACCGATTTCTCTCTTCTTGTAAGACAGGATAAACTCAGCCCCTAAGTGTACCTGTAAAGTGGCTATGAAACATGTCTTACGAAAATCATCAGGCGTTAACGGGCTTAACGCTGGGTAAATCGACCGATTACCGCGACACCTACGACGCAAGCCTGCTTCAGGGTGTGCCGCGCAGCCTGAACCGCGATCCGCTTGGCCTTCATGCCGACGCGCTGCCGTTCGTCGGCGGCGACATCTGGACGCTGTACGAACTCTCCTGGCTGAATGCGCGCGGTCTGCCGCAGGTAGCCGTGGGCCATGTCGAGCTGGATTACGCCAGCGTAAACCTGGTCGAATCCAAGAGCTTTAAGCTCTATCTCAACAGCTTTAACCAGACCAAATTTAACAGCTGGGACGAGGTACAACAGACGCTTGAACGTGATTTAAGCGCGTGCGCGCAGGGGAACGTAACCGTCTCGTTATACCGTCTGCATGAGCTGGAAGGTCAGCCCATCGCCCATTTCCACGGCACCTGCATCGACGATCAGGACATTGATGTGGAGAGCTACGAATTTAGCACCGACTATCTGGAAAACGCAGCGGGCGGAAAAGTGGTCGACGAAACGCTGGTCAGCCATCTGCTGAAATCCAACTGCCTTATCACCCATCAGCCGGACTGGGGCTCGGTACAGATCCAGTATCGCGGCCCGCAGATTGACCGGGAAAAGCTGCTTCGTTACCTGGTGTCATTCCGTCATCACAACGAATTCCACGAGCAGTGCTTGGAACGCATCTTCAATGACATACAGCGTTTCTGCCAGCCCGAAAAGCTGAGCGTTTATGCCCGCTATACCCGTCGCGGCGGCCTGGACATTAACCCATGGCGCACCAATACCGATTTTGTGCCTGCCACCGGACGGCTGGTGCGCCAGTAAGATAAATATTTTCACAATATGCGGGCGGTATTCCGCCCGAAGTGTTGTGAAACGTCATAAGCCAGGGCTATTGTAATCAACAGGGAAAGACGATAATCGTCCCATAAGGAGCTCACTTGATTACACATATTAGCCCGCTTGGCTCTATGGATATGTTGTCGCAACTGGAAGTGGACATGCTTAAACGCACCGCCAGTAGCGACCTGTATCAACTGTTTCGTAACTGTTCACTTGCTGTACTGAACTCCGGAAGCCTGACCGACAACAGTAAAGAGCTGCTGTCCCGCTTCGAAAGTTTTGATATCAATGTGCTGCGCCGCGAGCGCGGGGTGAAGCTGGAAGTGATCAACCCGCCGGAAGAGGCGTTTGTCGATGGGCGTATTATTCGCTCACTTCAGGCCAACCTTTTTGCCGTGCTGCGCGACATCCTGTTTGTTAACGGACAGATCAGCAACGCCGGTCGTTTCCAGCATCTCGATCTGGAAAGCTCCGTTCATATCACCAACCTGGTTTTCTCCATTCTGCGTAACGCCCGCGCCCTGCACGTTGGCGAAGCGCCGAACATGGTCGTCTGCTGGGGTGGTCACTCTATTAACGAAACCGAATACCTGTACGCCCGCCGCGTGGGTAATCAGCTCGGCCTGCGCGAGCTGAACATCTGTACCGGCTGCGGTCCTGGCGCGATGGAAGCGCCGATGAAAGGCGCGGCAGTAGGACACGCGCAGCAACGCTATAAAGAAGGCCGTTTTATCGGCATGACCGAGCCGTCGATCATCGCCGCTGAGCCGCCTAACCCGCTGGTTAACGAACTGATTATTATGCCGGATATCGAAAAACGTCTTGAGGCGTTTGTCCGTATCGCGCACGGCATTATCATCTTCCCGGGCGGCGTAGGTACGGCGGAAGAACTGCTTTATCTGCTCGGGATCCTGATGAACCCGGCCAACAAAAATCAGGTTCTGCCGCTGATCCTGACCGGCCCGAAAGAGAGCGCCGACTATTTCCGCGTGCTGGACGAGTTTATCGTGCATACGCTGGGGGAAGACGCGCGCCGTCACTACCGCATTATTATTGACGATGCCGCAGAAGTGGCCCGTCAGATGAAAAAAGCGATGCCGCTGGTGAAAGAGAACCGTCGTGATACCGGGGATGCCTACAGCTTTAACTGGTCCATCCGTATCGCACCGGATCTCCAGATCCCCTTCGAGCCGTCGCATGAGAACATGGCGAACCTCAAACTCTATCCGGATCAGCCGGTGGAAGTACTGGCAGCTGACCTGCGTCGCGCCTTCTCTGGCATCGTGGCGGGGAACGTGAAGGAGGTGGGGATCCGCGCGATTGAGGAGTTCGGGCCGTATAAAATCCACGGTGACCCGGAGATGATGCGCCGCATGGATGACATGCTGCAGGGCTTTGTAGCTCAGCACCGCATGAAACTTCCGGGTTCTGCCTATATTCCCTGTTACGAAATCATCAAATAAAGCGTCCTTTCCCTCCTCTCAAGCCGGATTGTCATCCGGCTTTTTTATTAGTGATGTAATTCATAGCGATCTTCAATGTTATTAACAAATCTGGCGCCCGCGCAAACGATTACCTCGTTTTTGAAACCGTAAATAATCAGCCTTAATCGAAATTACCTGCCAGAAAATCCTAAAATCCTATTTCTTTACAGCGAAAGACACCTATCTCGCGGGTCAGCCTTTTCGAAAACATGTCGTTAATGGTAGCCTTCGCGCCCGTAAATTCTCTTTGATGTTTTTTTAACAGATAAATGGTCTAAATATGCCCACATCATAAGTGGATTATTGCATTTGGGATCGCGATCACTGATAGATTCATAACGAGAATGTATCTTTCCGCCCGCCAATAGTTACGGGCAAAAATTATTAAAAAACCGTCACTGAACGAATTTCATATTACCGTCAGGCACTTTTTCATCGGATTTGACTAAAAACCTGACAATTTGCTTCCTCCAGGAGATACAGATGGAAACCACTCAAACCAGCACCGTTGCTTCGATTGAATCCCGAAGCGGTTGGCGCAAAACGGATACCATGTGGATGCTTGGCCTGTACGGCACGGCAATCGGCGCTGGTGTACTGTTCCTTCCTATCAACGCAGGTGTCGGCGGTCTGATCCCGCTGATCATCATGGCCATCATCGCCTTTCCGATGACCTTCTTTGCACACCGCGGCCTGACCCGCTTCGTGCTGTCCGGTAAAAACCCGGGCGAAGACATTACTGAAGTCGTTGAAGAACACTTCGGCGTCGGCGCAGGTAAGCTGATTACCCTGCTCTACTTCTTCGCGATTTACCCGATTCTGCTGGTGTATAGCGTTGCTATCACCAACACCGTTGAAAGCTTCATGATGCACCAGCTGCAGATGACCCCGCCGCCGCGTGCGATCCTGTCCCTGATCCTGATCGTCGGTATGATGACCATCGTGCGCTTTGGCGAGCAGATGATTGTCAAAGCGATGAGCGTGCTGGTATTCCCGTTTGTTGCAGCCCTGATGGTGCTGGCGCTGTACCTGATCCCACAGTGGAACGGCGCTGCGCTGGAAACTCTGTCTCTGAGCAGCGCATCCGCAACCGGTAACGGCCTGCTACTGACCCTGTGGCTGGCGATCCCGGTAATGGTGTTCTCCTTCAACCACTCGCCAATCATCTCCTCCTTCGCGGTGGCGAAGCGTGAAGAGTACGGCAATGGTGCAGAGAAGAAGTGCTCCAGCATCCTGGCTCGCGCACACATCATGATGGTACTGACAGTTATGTTCTTCGTGTTCAGCTGCGTGCTGAGCCTTTCCCCGGCGGATCTGGCGGCGGCGAAAGAGCAGAACATCTCTATTCTGTCCTACCTGGCAAACCACTTTAACGCACCGCTGATTGCGTGGATGGCACCGATCATCGCGATTATCGCCATCACCAAATCCTTTCTGGGCCACTACCTGGGCGCACGTGAAGGCTTCAACGGTATGGTGATTAAATCTCTGCGCGGTAAAGGCAAGAGCATTGAAATCAACCGTCTGAACAAAATCACCGCGCTGTTCATGCTGGTGACCACCTGGGCGGTAGCCACCCTGAACCCAAGCATTCTGGGCATGATTGAAACCCTGGGCGGCCCGATTATCGCGATGATTCTGTTCCTGATGCCGATGTACGCGATTCAGAAAGTGCCAGCGATGCGTAAATACAGCGGCCATATCAGCAACGTGTTCGTTGTTGTGATGGGTCTGATTGCCATCTCCGCTATTTTCTACTCGCTGTTCAGCTAATACCTCCTGCGCCGTCTGCGGATGGCGCACTCCTCCCCTCTGACTGAAGCAATGGACGCATCATGATTAGCGTATTCGATATCTTCAAAATCGGTATTGGTCCTTCCAGCTCTCACACCGTCGGACCAATGAAAGCCGGTAAACAATTCACGGATGACTTGATTGCACGCGGCATTTTGCACGACATCTCCCGCGTGGTTGTCGATGTATACGGTTCCCTTTCCCTGACCGGTAAAGGCCACCATACCGATATTGCCATTATCATGGGGCTGGCGGGTAACCTGCCGGATACCGTTGATATTGACTCCATTCCTGGCTTTATCCAGGACGTGAACACCCACGGTCGTTTGCTGCTGGCCAACGGCGAGCATGAGGTTGAATTCCCGGTTGACCACTGCATGAATTTCCATGCGGATAACCTGTCGCTGCACGAAAACGGCATGCGCATTACCGCGCTGGTCGGCGATAAAGCGGTTTACAGCCAGACGTATTACTCCATCGGCGGCGGGTTTATTGTCGACGAAGACCATTTTGGTCAAACCAACGGCTCCGCCGTTGAGGTGCCGTACCCGTACAAAAACGCGGCCGATTTACAGCGTCACTGCCAGGAGACAGGCCTTTCTCTCTCCGGCCTGATGATGAAAAATGAGCTGGCCCTGCACAGCAAAGAGGAGCTGGAACAGCACTTCGCAAACGTCTGGGAAGTGATGCGCAGCGGCATTGAGCGCGGGATCACCACCGAAGGCGTGCTGCCGGGGAAACTGCGTGTTCCACGTCGTGCGGCTGCGCTGCGCCGCATGCTGGTCAGCACCGACAAAACCACCACCGACCCGATGGCCGTTGTCGACTGGATCAACATGTTCGCGCTGGCGGTGAACGAAGAGAACGCCGCGGGTGGCCGCGTCGTCACCGCGCCAACCAACGGGGCGTGCGGCATTGTTCCGGCGGTCCTGGCGTATTACGACAAGTTTATCCGTGAAGTGAATGCAAACTCACTCGCGCGGTATATGCTGGTCGCCAGTGCGATTGGCTCACTGTACAAGATGAACGCCTCGATTTCCGGCGCGGAAGTGGGCTGTCAGGGTGAAGTGGGCGTAGCCTGCTCTATGGCGGCGGCGGGTCTGGCCGAATTGCTGGGCGCAAGTCCTGCGCAGGTTTGTATTGCGGCGGAAATCGGCATGGAACATAACCTGGGGCTGACCTGCGATCCGGTCGGCGGTCAGGTCCAGGTGCCATGCATCGAGCGTAACGCCATCGCCTCTGTGAAAGCGGTGAACGCGGCCCGTATGGCGCTGCGCCGCACCAGTGAACCGCGCGTGTGTCTCGACAAGGTTATCGAAACCATGTACGAAACCGGTAAAGATATGAACGCCAAATACCGCGAAACCTCCCGCGGTGGCCTGGCGATGAAGATCGTTACCTGCGATTAAGCCTCTCAGGAAGCCTCGTTTTGCGAGGCTTCTTCCTGTTTTCCCCACCATTCATAGTTTCATGCTGCGCTCAGTGTTACCCTTCCCCCATTAGACAGAAGGGAGATTATCTGTGGCCGTTCATTTGCTTATCGTCGATGCACTTAACCTGATTCGCCGTATTCACGCGGTACAGGGCACCCCCTGCAAGGACACCTGTTTACACGCGCTGGAGCAGCTCATTCGCCATAGCGAACCCACCCACGCTGTTGCCGTATTCGACGATGAAGCACGCAATACCGGCTGGCGGCACCAGCGCCTGCCGGACTACAAAGCCGGGCGTGCGCCGATGCCGGACGATCTGCACGCCGAAATGCCCGTTATACGCGCGGCCTTTGAACAGCGCGGCGTTCCGTGCTGGGGCGCACACGGTAATGAGGCTGATGATTTAGCCGCAACGCTGGCGGTTAAAGTGGCGAGCGCCGGGCATCAGGCGACTATCGTTTCAACCGACAAAGGCTACTGCCAGCTGCTCTCTCCAACGGTCCGCATCCGCGACTACTTCCAGAAACGCTGGCTGGACGCGCCATTTATTGCCAGCGAGTTTGGCGTATCGCCTGAGCAATTGCCGGATTACTGGGGGCTGGCGGGGATCAGCAGCTCCAGAGTGCCGGGTATCGCCGGTATTGGACCCAAAAGTGCCGCACAGCTGCTGACGGAGTTTCAGAATATGGAAGGGATTTACGCAAGGCTTGAGGAAGTGCCGGAAAAATGGCGCAAGAAGCTGGAGGCGAATAAAGAGATGGCGTTTATCTGCCGGGAAATCGCAACGCTACAGACGGATTTACAGCTGGACGGGAATTTACAGCAGTTAAGGTTAGAACGTTAAAACAACTACACGATTTTGTAGGCCCGGTAAGCGCAGCGCCACCGGGCGTTACAAACGTTATCGCTCGTCGCGACGCCCACCCACGGCCGCCCACCAGCGACGGATATGCACCGTCACTTCTTCACGGTCGTGATACAGCTGACGCGCCTGGATTTCCGCGTTAATCCCGTGTTCGTCCAGTTGCTGCTGAATATAAGCCAGGTTCTGCGACACCTCTTCGTAACGCTTTTTCATCGGCAGCTTGAGGTTGAAAATCGTCTCACGACACCAGCCGTTCACCAGCCAGGAGGCCATCAGCGCCGCGACTTTCGCCGGTTTTTCTACCATGTCGCACACCATCCAGGAGATGTTGTTACGGGTAGGACGGTAGCGGAAACCATCTTCACGCAGCCAGGTGACCTGCCCGGTGTCCATCAGGCTTTGCGCCATCGGGCCGTTATCCACAGACGAAACCCACATGTTGCGTTTCACCAGCTGATAGGTCCAGCCGCCCGGGCACGCGCCAAGATCGACGGCATACATGCCGTTTGCCAGACGTTCGTCCCACTCGTCCGCCGGGATAAAGACGTGGAACGCCTCTTCCAGCTTCAGGGTTGAACGGCTCGGCGCGTCTGACGGGAAGCGCAGACGCGGGATCCCCATAAAGAACGGCGAGTTATTGGTGGTATACGAGTAGCCGGTGTAGCAACATCCTGGCGCAATAAAGAAGATATGCACGACTGGACGCTTTGGCGTTTCGTAGTTTGTCAGCACTCCCGCATCACGCAGTGCCGCGCGGAGCGGCACGGTAAACTTACGGCAGAACTTCATCAGCTCTTTGCTTTCATTGGTGTCAGCCACTTCCACGCGCAAATCGCCGCCCTTCTCCACCACGCCCTGCAACAGGCCAACAATCGGCGTGATGCGATCTTCCGGCGGAAGATCTTTCAGCAGTTCGCCCGCGACAAACATCTGACGGGCGAAAATCAGCGAGCTGAACGGCAGTTCGCGCGCCAGCTTGTCGGCATCATCAGGCTGATAGCATTCAAATACCACATAGCCCGCGTTCTCTTTGACGCGAGCGAATCCGAAGACTTCACGCTTCGCCGCTTTATCGGTGATTTCCGCGGCGCACTCTTTCTCAAACCCCGGGCGACAATATAAAACAACCTTATTCATGAACAACGCCCTTGCGTTTCAGACGGATAGCTCCGATAAACATTAAAACCCAACCCGCCAGGAAGCTGACGCCGCCGACAGGTGTAACAAACGCCCACAGGCGTAAATGCGACAGCGCCAGACAGTAGAGACTGCCGCTGAACAGTACGGTACCCAGCGCCAGAAAGACGCTGCTCCAGTAAAACCAAATGCTGATACGGCGCTGCATCGCCACCGCCAGCCCAAAAATTGCCAGCGTGTGGAACGCCTGATATTCAAGGCCGGTCTGGATCCAGCCCATCTCCACAACGCCCAAAGACTTGCTTAAGACATGCGCGCCAAACGCGCCCAGAGCTACAAAAATAAAGCCACTCACCGCGGCGAAAATCAGCATGAATCGGCTGGTCATATTTAAGTCCTGAATTAATGCGTGCCCGGCACACAAACGTTATTGTTCATACCTGAAGCGGAATTTTTCTTGCTCGCTTGCCGCTTTCGCCAGTATCCACTGCCGGAAAGCGGCTATTTTACCCAGTTCTGCCTGACTGTCATGACAAACCAGATAAAATGCATTCTTGCTGACCAGTACATCGTTAAATGGGCAAACCAGACGGCCTGCCTCAATTTCGGACTGCGCCATGACGTTATTCGCTAATGCCACGCCCTGCCCGTGAATGGCAGCCTGTAACACCATCGCGCTGTGGCTAAAAATGGGCCCCTGCTGCACGTTTATATGATTAAGACCTAACTGGCGGGTATAAGTTTGCCAGTCGCGACGCGAGGCATCGTGCAAAAGCGTGTGTTGCGCCAGATCGGCGGGCGTTTTGAGCGCTTTCTCCCCCGTCAGCAGCAGTGGTGAACAGACCGGCAGCAGATATTCTGCGTATAATTTTTCAACACGCAAGCCCGGCCAGTTACCACGACCGTAAAAAATCGCCACATCCACATCGTCTGCAAGCTTGTCTTCCTGACGGTCCACCGCCTGGATTCGGACATCGATTCCCGGATAAGTTGAGTTAAAGCTTGAGAGTCGCGGCACCAGCCACTGAATGGCAAAACTGGGCAATAAACTCACAGTCAGGGCGCCTTTTGCGCTCCGTGCCTGAAGCTTACGGGTGGCTTCCGTCAGCTGGGAGAAAATCTCTTTAATATCCTGAAAATAGCTCTGCCCTTCTTCGGTCAACAGCAACGAACGGTTGCGGCGACGGAACAGCTTAAGCCCCAGAAAATCCTCCAGAGACTTGATTTGATGACTTACTGCGGCCTGTGTCACAAAAAGCTCATCGGCTGCGCGGGTGAAGCTGAGGTGGCGTGCTGCTGCATCAAAAACACGTAATGCATTTAGGGGTGGCAATCGCTTGGACATGGTTATCTGGCTTAGATGTTAACGAGATTTAACATATAGGAAACAACGTTTAACCTATTAGTTTTTTTTATCTGAGCCATTATAATTTGTCCGTTGAGGAACTACCAGCAAATACCTATAGTGGCGGCACTTCCTGAGCCGGAACGAAAAGCTTTTTTTGGAATGCGTGTTCTGAAGGGCTTTTGGCTTACGGTTGTGATGTTGTGTTGTTGTGTTTGCAATTGGTCTGCGATTCAGACCACGGTAGCAACGCTACCAATTTTTCACTTCCTGTACATTTACCCTGTCTGTCCATAGTGATTAATGTAGCACCGCCAACTTGCGGTGCTTTTTTTTTCGCTTATCTAACTGTTAATGCTCGATTTCCTTCATCTCTTTCACGTCACTGCGATTGATCTGCTGTTTGTTCCCGTTAGCATCTTTGTATGAAATCATCCCGGTATCATTATCGGTTGTCGGTTTCCCTTCAGAGACGATAGATCGACCATCGTTGGTATGCATTACGTAGTTATTACCAGAACATGCGCTCAGGGCAAAGGTCAACGCACAGGCAGAAATGATTGCAGCTGTCTTTTTCATGATTATTCTCCTTTAGCAATTAATGCTATTCAAACCTCGATTTATAACAGGCTAAAACATCCGCCTAACACTATTTAGCATAACCTGCTTTTTCAGACTCGCCAGGATAAGCAGACAAATCTGATAGATATCAACTTCCTTGCCCTGCCGATAAATTTGCGCGACGATCGTAGAATCGATATGAGGAATTCCATGAACGCTTTCAGTCCTGCGCAGTTTCGCGCACAGTTTCCTGCGCTGGCCGATGCCGGCATTTATCTTGATAGCGCCGCCACGGCCCTTAAGCCGCAAGCGGTGATTGAGGCAACCCGCCAGTTTTACAGCCTGAGCGCCGGGAACGTGCATCGCAGCCAGTATGCCGACGCGCAGCGCTTAACGGCGCAATACGAAGCCGCACGGGATCAGGTCGCGCGCCTGATCAATGCTGACAGCGGTAAGAACATCGTCTGGACGCGGGGCACTACCGAGGCCATTAACATGGTGGCGCAATGTTACGCGCGTCCGCTGTTGCAGCCCGGGGATGAGATCATCGTCAGCGAGGCGGAACACCACGCCAACCTGGTGCCCTGGCTGATGGTGGCCAAACAAACCGGGGCACGGGTTGTAAAACTCCCGTTGGGTACAGACTTCCTGCCTGACGTGGCGCGTCTGCCTGAGCTGATTACGCCGCGCAGCCGTATTCTGGCGCTGGGGCAGATGTCCAACGTCACCGGCGGCTGTCCGGATCTGGCGCGCGCCATTGAGATTGCCCATGCCAGCGGCGTGGTGGTAATGGTCGACGGTGCGCAGGGTGTGGTGCATTTTCCGGCTAACGTTCAGGCGCTGGATATCGACTTCTATGCCTTCTCAGGGCATAAATTGTACGGGCCAACCGGTATCGGCGCGCTGTACGGCAAACCTGAACTGCTGGCCCGGATGACGCCGTGGCTCGGCGGCGGCAAGATGATTACCGAAGTCACCTTCGACGGTTTCAAAACGCAGGATGTGCCTTACCGCCTGGAAGCCGGTACGCCGAACGTGGCAGGGGTTATCGGTCTGAGCGCAGCGCTCGAATTTCTCGCAGATACGGACGTGGCTCAGGCTGAAAGCTGGAGCCGGGGCCTGGCGACGCTGGCAGAAGAAGAGCTTAAGAAACGCCCCGGGTTTCGCTCGTTCCGCGTCCAGGACTCCAGCCTGCTCGCCTTTGATTTTGCGGGCGTACACCATAGCGACATGGTGACGCTGCTTGCCGGATACGGCATTGCCCTGCGCGCAGGACAGCACTGCGCCCAGCCGCTGCTGGCGGCCATGGGGGTGAGCGGTACCCTGCGCGCCTCGTTTGCACCGTACAACACAAAAAGTGACGTCGACGCGCTGGTTTCCGCCGTCGACCGCGCCCTGGAATTACTGGTGGATTAATGACAAGTTCAGCCTTAGCCGGGCATCCGTTCGGCACCGTTATCACTGAAGAGACGTTAAAACAGACCTTCGTCCCGCTCACGCAGTGGGAAGATAAATATCGTCAGTTGATCCTGCTGGGCAAACAGTTGCCCACGCTGTCAGACGAACTGAAATCGCAGGCGAAGGAGATAGCTGGCTGCGAGAACCGCGTCTGGCTTGGGTTTAGCATATCCGGTGAGAAACTGCATTTCTTCGGCGACAGCGAGGGACGCATTGTTCGCGGTCTGCTGGCGGTGCTGTTGACCGCAATCGAAGGGAAAAGCGCCGCAGAGCTGCTGGCGCATTCTCCGCTGGCGCTGTTTGATGAGCTGGGACTTCGCACGCAGCTTAGCGCCTCGCGCGGTCAGGGACTGATTGCGCTAAACGACGCGGTGCTGGATGCCGCCCGTCAGGCTCAGGCCTGACGTTCCGCCTTCGCCATCATCTTCTTCAGGGCGTGAGAGACCGCCACAAAGCCGAAGGAGGCGGTCACCATGGTGGCCGCTCCAAACCCTGAGGCACAATCCATCCGCTTTGGCCCTTCCGCTGTGCTTTTCATTGCACAGACCGAACCATCCGCCTGCGGATAAACCAGCGCTTCTGTCGAGAACACACAGTCCACACCCAGCTTGCCTTTACTGTTCTTCACCACATTGAAGTCGCTTTTTAAGCGCTCGCGCAGCTTAGCGGCCAGTGGATCCTGAATGGTTTTCGCCAGATCTGCCACCTGGATCTGCGTCGGATCAATTTGTCCACCCGCGCCGCCCGTTGTCACCAGCGGCACCTTGTAACGACGACAGTAAGCGATCAGCGCCGCTTTTGGCCGCACGCTGTCGATGGCGTCAATCACATAGCTGTAGCCTTTGCTCATGTACTCCGCGACGTTATCTGCCGTCACAAAGTCGTCAATCACCGTTACGCGGCACTCCGGGTTGATGAGACGAATACGCTCCGCCATCACCTCGGACTTCGCCAGACCGACGTTATCACGCAGGGCGTGGATCTGACGGTTAGTGTTAGTGACGCAGACGTCATCCATATCAATCAACGTAATTGCGCCAATGCCGGTTCTCGCCAGCGCTTCTGCCGCCCACGAACCCACGCCACCAATGCCCACCACGCAGACATGCGCATCCGCGAACAGTTGCAGGGCTTTTTCACCGTATAACCGTGCCGTGCCGCCGAAACGCTGGCGCCAGGCATCGCTGATTACCACAGACATAAAACCTCAGATGTAAAAAGGGTGAGGTATTCCTCACCCTGAACCGTAATCCGTCTTGCGCTCAGAATACCACACTCAGCCGCTAAATACGTTCCCGGTACCCGGCGCTGTCTTCAGCACCCACACGCGCCCGTAGTGGTTATACCAGCCTGCACGGTGGCCGGCATCCGGGCCGATGCCCTGATAAATGTCGAAGTGCTGGCCTTTAATCGCCCCGCCCACGTCCAGCGCCACCATCAGGCGTAATTCATACTTGCCGTTGAATTTGCCGTTGTTGTCGAGGAGAGGAACTTCCGCCAGCAGCGTGGTACCCGCCGGGATAATCGAACGATCCGATGCCACAGAAGCGCGGCCAATCAGCGGGACGGCGCTCGCCCCTTTCACCGGCGCAAAGTTCTGCGGTTTGAAGAAGACAAACGATGGATTCTGCTCAAGCAGCTCACGCACTTCCGCTTCGCTGTGTTTTTCGCCCCACTCGCGGATCGCCTGCATCGACATATCTTCTCGTTTCACTTCACCACGGTCGATGAGCACCTTACCGATGCTGCGATAGGCATGGCCGTTTTTCCCGGCATAGCTAAAGAAGTTCAGCGGCGAGCCGTCGCCAAAATCAATATAGCCGCTGCCCTGCACGTCCATGATGAAGTTATCCATCAGCGAGTTGCTGTAGGCCAGCACGTAATTTTCGCTAAGCGCACCGGCATAGATTTCAGCGCGGGACGGGAGACGACCGCGTTTTGGCGGCATGCGGTAAATCGGATACTGGAATTCGCCCTGACGCGTGTGTCGTGCCTGGACAACCGGGGTGTAGTAGCCGGTAAACTGAACGTTACCGTAGTTATCTGCCCCTTCCATCTGCCACGCATCGATACCAAACTGGCGCATATTGCGCGTATCACCGCCAGCACGCAGCCAGTCTTGCACTGCACTATAAACGTTGTTCTGTGAGCCATACAGGCGCGGCGACGCTTTGCGGATCTGGTATACCTGCTCGGAGAAATCCCCGGCATTGATTGGAGCACCCACGGCATCTGGCTGGTTAACTAAAGAGAAAGGCTGGGATAACTTCCCGTCTTTATACTGTTGACCGCGATCGGTCGGTTTGGAAGAGCAGGCCGCAAGAATCGCTACCATTGCGCCTGTCATCAGATACTTCACCCAACGTCCTTTCATTATATCTCGTCTTTTAGTTGCCCAATTCCGCGTGATGAAGATAACAAACCCACCGTGGTAATGAAATGCAATCGCCTTCCCTTTGGCAAATTCTGGACAAAAAATAGTCCAAAGTGGCTATTCCCGTTCATTTTGCATACAAAATAATGAATTATGCGAAAAAGGGGTTGCATCACAAACCTATCCGAGTATAGTGCGCTTCCACGGACGCGGGGTGGAGCAGCCTGGTAGCTCGTCGGGCTCATAACCCGAAGGTCGTCGGTTCAAATCCGGCCCCCGCAACCAACACTTCTTAAAACAATAAACACCCTTAAGGGTGTTTTTTTGTATCTGCCGTTTGTGAAAGTGCCGGGCGAGATACCCGGCGTAATACCCTATCCCCGCCGCGCCAGCGTTTCCCCGTCTGAGAAATAGGCCCGAATACCCGCCAGAATCGACTCCGCCACTTCCTGCTGGAATTTAGCCGTCTTGAGCTTGCGTTCCTCTTGCACGTTACTGATAAACGCGGTTTCGACCAGAATGGACGGAATATCTGGCGCTTTCAGTACCGCAAATCCGGCCTGCTCGACGCTGTTTTTGTGCAGCTTGTTGACCCGGCCCAGTTTGCCCAGCACCGCTTTACCAAACTTCAGACTGTCGGTAATGGTCAGCGACTGCACCATATCAAACAGCGTATGGTCGACGTAACGATCCCCGCTTTTACTCACGCCACCGATTAAATCCGAGGCGTTCTGCGTGTCCGCCAGGTATCTCGCGGCGGTACTGGTCGCCCCTTTCGTTGACAGGGCAAACACCGACGATCCGCTCGGCTGGCGGCTGGTGAAGGCGTCCGCATGAATAGAGACAAACAGATCCGCGCGCTGCTTCTGCGCTTTCGCCACGCGGACCTTCAGCGGGATAAAGACATCTTCGTTGCGCGTCATGTAGGCGCGCATATTGCCCTCTTTGTCGATTAACGCCTTCAGACGACGGGCAATTTGCAGCACCACATCTTTTTCGCGGGTGTGATATTTCCCAACGGCGCCGGAATCTTCTCCGCCGTGGCCAGGATCGAGCATGATCACAATCGGACGATCGCGCCCCGCCCTGCCCGGCTTAGGACCACTTTGCGCAGGTGGGACCTGCCGCTGGAGATCGCCTTTGTTGTAATCTTCAAGTAACGCCAGGAGCGGATCCTGAATATCCGTTGCATTCGCCGGATAGAGATCCATTACCAGGCGCTCCTTAAAGGCGGCAACAGGCGCAAGGGCAAAGAGCTGCGGTTTCACGTTCTGCTTGAGCTCAAACACCATGCGCACGGTTTGCGGATCGAACTGCCCGACGCGCGCCGATTTGATAAAAGGATCGTCGCCACGGATCTGCGCCGCCATGCCTTTAAGCACGGAGTTGAGATTCACACCTTCGAGATCAACCACCACACGTTCAGGATTGCTGAGGGCAAATTGTTTGTATTTCAGCACGCGGTTGGACTCGACCGTCACGCGCGTATAGGTCGACGACGGCCAGACGCGCACCGCGACTACCTGGCTTGTGGCGGCAAGACCCACCTGGCTGACGCTAAGCAACCACATCGCCCCGGCCCCTTTTAACAGGCGGCGGCGGCTTATTGCTGAATTGGATCCCGACATGCTTCTCCCGAGCAAGAAATCTGATTGATGAACAAAACGCCCAAATTGACCGAAAACTTTAACGAATGACGCATAAACTGTCATCTATAAAAGGGTAAACAATCATACGTTAACGCACGGATTACTTATTATTTTCTGTGGGTCGCAGAAAATTTTGGCTTGCACACGCGGCCACAATCGAATAAAAATACATAAATAACGAATAAACATTCATTAAGGGTTGTGTCATGGTTAAGGAACGCAGAACCGAACTGGTCCAGGGATTCCGCCATTCTGTTCCCTATATCAACACCCATCGGGGGAAAACCTTTGTCATCATGCTTGGCGGCGAAGCCATTGAGCATGAGAACTTTTCCAGTATCGTCAATGATATCGGCCTGCTGCACAGCCTCGGCATCCGTCTGGTGGTGGTGTATGGCGCACGTCCGCAAATCGAAGCCAACCTGGCCGCCCATCACCATGAGCCGATCTACCACAAACATACCCGCGTGACGGATGCGAAAACCCTCGAACTGGTCAAACAGGCGGCGGGTCTGTTGCAGCTCGATATCACCGCCCGCCTGTCGATGAGCCTGAGTAATACGCCGCTGCAGGGCGCGCACATCAACGTGGTGAGCGGCAACTTTATCATCGCTCAACCGCTCGGCGTGGACGATGGCGTGGATTACTGCCACAGCGGCCGCATCCGGCGCATTGATGAAGAAGCCATTCACCGCCAGTTAGACAATGGCGCGATCGTCCTGATGGGACCCGTTGCCGTTTCCGTAACGGGTGAAAGTTTTAATCTGACCTCGGAAGAGATTGCCACCCAGCTGGCCATCAAGCTGAAAGCGGAAAAAATGATCGGCTTTTGCTCCTCACAGGGTGTCGTGAACGATGAGGGCGTGATTGTGCCAGAACTTTTTCCGAATGAAGCCCAGGCGCGCGTCGAAGCGCTGGAAGCACAAGGCGATTACTATTCCGGTACCGTGCGTTTTCTGCGCGGCGCCGTCAAAGCGTGCCGCAGCGGGGTACGCCGCAGCCACCTGATTAGCTATCAGGAAGACGGCGCGCTGTTGCAGGAACTGTTCTCCCGGGACGGGATCGGTACGCAGATCGTAATGGAGAGCGCCGAGCAGATCCGCCGTGCCACCATCAATGACATCGGCGGCATTCTGGAGCTGATCCGTCCGCTGGAACAACATGGCATTCTGGTTCGCCGCTCCCGCGAGCAGCTGGAGATGGAGATCGACAAGTTCACCATCATCCAGCGAGATAACCTGACCATTGCCTGTGCGGCGCTTTATCCGTTCCCGGAAGAGCAGATTGGCGAAATGGCGTGCGTTGCCGTGCACCCGGATTACCGTAGCTCCTCGCGGGGGGAACTGCTGCTTGAACGCGTGGCGGCACAGGCGCGCCAGATGGGTCTGAGCAAGCTGTTCGTGCTCACCACGCGCAGCATTCACTGGTTCCAGGAGCGCGGCTTCACGCCGGTGGATATTGATTCTCTGCCGGAAAGTAAGAAAGAGATGTACAACTACCAGCGCCGCTCGAAGGTGTTAATGGCGGACCTGGGATAACAATCACCCTCTCCTGTCGGAGAGGGTGATTACTCAGACAGATTCAAAAATCGCGCTTAATCCGCTTCTGCGCTCGGTGCGAGTGGCAATCGCCTGTCCCAGCACGCGTTCATCCGCATACAGCGACAGACGCTGGCGCGCACGGGTAACGGCGGTGTAGACCAACTCACGGGTTACGACCGGCGAAAGCTGTGTCGGCAGGATCAGCGCCGCATGGTTGAACTCTGAGCCCTGAGACTTGTGTACCGTCATCGCCCATGCCGTTTCATGCTCTGGCAGACGGCTGGGCTGGACGGACTTCACGCTGCCGTCCGGTAGCTGGAACCAGACGCGCAAACCGTTACCGCGATCGAGCGCAATACCGATATCCCCGTTGAACAGCCCCAGCGTACTGTCGTTGCGGGAGATCATCACTGGCCGGCCTTCATACCATCGCGAATGCTGCTGACGGTTAATTTTGCGTTTCTGCACAAGCAGCTGCTCCAGCCTGTCGTTCAGGCCCGCAACGCCGAACGGCCCTTCCCGCAATGCGCACAGAAGCTGGTATTCGCCAAATGCGGCAATGACCTGCCCGGGCTGACTGCGCTGCTGCACGCAGCTCAGAAAACGCTGGTATCCCTGGAGAGCCTCCTCAAGCATAGCCTGATACTCTTCCCCGCTTTGCAGCGATTTCTTTTCAATGTCAGTGAAAGAGCCGTCAAACACCGTGCGCGTGGCATGCCGATCGCCACGGTTGACCGCCGCAGCCAGCTGGCCGATGCCGGAGTCGCTACCGAAACGGTAGCTTTTTTGCAGCAGGCACAGGCTGTCACGCAGTGCGCCTGCGACCGGCGAGTGATCGGGTTCAAGCGAGCAGCCGGTCAGGCGGGCAAGCTCCTGCGCCCGCGCGGCGGTATAACCGTAGCTGGCGTAGGTACAGATATCCCCCAGTACCGCCCCGGCTTCCACGGAGGCGAGCTGGTCGCGATCGCCCAGGAAAACCACGCGCGCATGCGGCGGCAGAGCATCGATCAGGCGCGACATCATGGTCAGGTCAATCATGGAGGCTTCATCCACCACCAGCACGTCCAGATGCAGCGGATTACCCGCATGGTAGCGCAGCCGCTGGCTACCCGGCTGCGCGCCGAGCAGACGGTGCAGGGTACTCGCTTCACCCGGGAAAAGCGCAAGCTGCTCCTGAGTGAGCGGCAGCTGTTGCATCGCACCGCCCAGTGATTCGGTCAGTCGCGCCGCTGCTTTCCCGGTGGGCGCCGCCAGACGAATACGACATCGCTGCTCGCCTGATAGCTGGATCAGGGCTGCCAGCAGCTTTGCGACGGTCGTGGTTTTCCCGGTCCCCGGGCCACCTGAAATCACCGAAATCCGCCGCGTCAGGGCGACGGCCGCCGCCACTTTCTGCCAGTCTGTAGGCTCACCGGAGTCAAACAGCCTGTCCAGTGTCTGGCGAAGCTGCGCTTCGTCGCAGGGAAGCGGCGCGTTGGTCTCACTAAAGAAACGCGCTACCGTCAGTTCGTTTCGCCACAGACGGTTCAGATATAAGCGCTCCCCCGTCAGGATCAGCGGCGCCTGGTTTTCTCCCGGCCCGATGGCCGACGATTCGCGCAAAATTTTCTGCCAGTCCACCCTCTCACCCAGCAGCGCAAAGCAGGACTGGAGGACAGGCGGCATTTTCTCGTCAACAACCAGACGCGAGAGCGGCAGACACACATGCCCCTCTCCGGCGTCTTTACTCAATAGGGCAGCGGCAAGCATCACGGCGGGCTGGTCAGCGGCAATCATCATGGCAAACTGCACATCCAGCTGACGCAGCACGCGTTGCTCTACCGATTCCAGCAATAAGTCCTGCATCGTCATGCCATCTCCTCCGTGTTTGCTGCAAACAGGTTATCCATTTTATTAATCAATTCCGCATCCGGACGGGTGCTGAAGATCCCGGAGCGCGGATCGGCAGCGTCGACCCCGCGCAAGAAGAGGTAGATGACGCCACCAAAATGATCGTCGTAGCGGTAATCCGCAATACGGTGGCGCAAATAGCGGTGCAGCGCTAGCGTGTAGAGCTGATATTGCAGATCGTAGCGATGCATTTGCATGGCTGCCGCCATCGCCTGCTGGGTATAGGCTTCGCTGTTCTCGCCCAGCCAGTTCGATTTGTAATCCAGCAGGTAGTACCGTCCTTCGTGACGGAAGACCAGGTCGATAAAGCCTTTCAGCATGCCCTGCACCTGACGGAAGTTCAGCGGCGGGCAACCGGCTGAGAGCGGATCGTACTGACGGATAAGCGCATCGAGCGCGTCGGCCTTAAGCGGGCCTGCGACAGGCAGATAAAACTCCATCTCAACCTGTTTATTTCTGGCCGTTAGCTGACGAAGAGCGAAGCCCTGCTCAGTCAGCGGCGCCTGCAAAATGGCGTTGATCCAGTCAGTGAGAACGGGCTGCCAGTGCGCGTCATAGCCCCCGCTCTGTAACATCTTCAGCACCCACTCCTCACTGACAGGCTGAGTAAAATCAAGCTCTTCAAAGAGGCTGTGCAAAAAGGTGCCCGGCGACGCGCCGCGTGGGAACTGATGCGGAGTTAACGTCGGTTCAACCGGAATATCACCCACCCCTGCGGCATCCACGTCCAGCTTCGGCATGAGATCCAGCGCAATACTTCGCCCATGCTGTTGCAGGCCAGAATAGCTGGTGACGCGCCAGTCGTCGGCAAGCACCCGCGTGATCTGGCGCGCATTAAGATCGGTCGCGGGCTCTTGCGCCATTTGCCAGCGGCTATTGTCTGGCAGAGACGGGATATGCAGCGCGATATCGTCACCGCAGAGCGACTCAATGCAGAGGCGCAACCCCGCCGCATCTTTCGGCTCGCCACGCTGAATAAGCCGCCCTAACGCGCTTAAATGGAAATCGCTTTCCCCTGTTTTCTCCCCGCGACGGCGGAAAACCGGGGCGACGCCCAGGCTGCAATGCCAGACAGAACGGGTCAGCGCCACGTAAAGCAGGCGCAAATCCTCCGCCAGACGCTCCGCTTCTGCCAGTTCAACGCTGGTCTCCGCCTTGCTGAGATCGAGCACCGCATCGAAAGTCTCGCGGTCATGGTAAAAGGCCTGATCCTGAACCCGGTAGTTCGCGATGAAAGGCAGCCAGACCAGCGGATATTCGAGACCTTTGGATTTGTGAATGGTGACGATTTGCACCAGATGCTTATCGCTCTCAAGACGCATCTGCTGGCTTGAAGAGTTACTGTTTGGATCCGCGATTTGCTGCGCCAGCCAACGCACAAGGGCATGTTCACTTTCAAGCTGGGTACCCGCTTCCTGTAACAGTTCGCTGATGTGTAAAATATCGGTCAGACGCCTTTCACCGCCGGATGTCGCCAGCATATTTTCGGCAATCTGACGCCGTGTCATCAGCTCGCGCAGCATCGCCATGACGCCGCGCTTTTGCCAGCGTTCACGGTAATGGACAAACTCTTCTACCACCGCATCCCATGCGTTTTCGTCATGGTTGAGTTCATCAATATCCCGTGCGTTCAACCCCAGCATAGAACTGGCCAGCGCGCTTCGAAGCGTATTTTCGCGCTCCGGCGCCAGCACCGCCTGAAGCAACCAGAGCATTTCCTGGGCTTCCAGCGTGTCGAACACGCTGTCGCGGTTAGAGAGATACACTGACGGAATATCCAGCAACGTTAGCGCATCACGGATTAACGCCGCTTCCTGACGACTGCGCACCAGCACGGTAATATCAGAGGCCTTTACAGGATATGCCTGTTCCCCCTTCCACAGCAGTGCCTCGCCGCGCGCGCCTGCGCTTAGCCAGTCACGGATTTGCGCGGCGCAGTGCTGGGCCATCGCCGCCTGATAATCGGCAACGCCATAGCCTTCCCCCTCAAGCAGCCAGAAGGTCATGGCGGGTTGCACCGCACCGCTGACTTCAAAGCGCAGCGTCGCGTTGTTTGGGGCGGATTTCACCGGCAGGAAAGGGATTTCATTGAACATGAATGCCGTCTCCATACGGCTGAACAGCGCATTGACGCTCTCAACCATCCCCGGAGCGGAGCGCCAGTTGGTATCTAACGTGTAATGCGCGACCACCTCACTACGGGCTTTCATATAGGTGAAGATATCTGCCCCACGGAAGGCGTAAATGGCCTGTTTAGGGTCGCCTATCAGCAGCAGGGCAGTGTCGGGCTGCTGTCGCCAGATGCGGCGAAAAATGCGGTACTGCTGGGGGTCGGTGTCCTGAAATTCGTCAATCATCGCCACCGGAAAACGGGTACGGATCGCGCTGGCGAGCGCTTCACCATTCTCGCTGGACAGGGCTTCGTCCAGGCGGCTCAGCATGTCATCAAACCCCAGCTCGCCCCGGCGACGTTTTTCGCGCGCGACGGCCTGGCGGATCTCCGTCATGGCGCGGGTGATCATCAGGTCATTGAGCGTTAATGGCTCCGCAAGCAGCGCTTCAATCGCCACAAACAGGGGATGCTCAGGCACAATACCGTCGGCTTTGGTTCGCTCGGTCAAAAAGCGCTGCGAAAATTTTTCCAGTGCGTCCGGAAGCTGGTAACCCCGCGTCTCCTCCTGGGCCCAGGCGCTGATCTTTTCGATCCACTTCCCCTGGTTCCCACGGTTGAACTTGCGTCTGTCGATGCCTGAGTTTTCGATGATTGCATCAATTTCACCAACCGACTCATTCCACTTCTGCTTAAGCGCGGTAATTTTGGCGACGATCTTTTCATGGCGCGAGGCCAGCGTTTCATCGGCAGGCGGAGGAGATTTAATGACCGGCGCTTCGCCTTGCAGGTAACGGTCGATGGCGCGAAGAAGCTCTTCCGGACCTTTCCACAGGGCGTGAACCGCTTCAGCAATGTCGCGCTGCAACGGATAACAGTGACGACGCCAGAAATCCGCACAGGCCTGATAGCGAAGCTCGGATTCATCTTCAATAAGCTGCTGCTCAAAGAGCATGCCGGATTCAAACGCATTCAGGCTCAGCATGCGCTGACAAAAACCGTGAATGGTGAAGACGGACGCTTCATCCATTTGCCGTTCGGCCAGCAGCAGCCATTGCGCAGCCTGTTGCTTATCCGCAATCTCGTCCAGCAGGCTCGCATAGAGGGGGTTATCCGTCGTCTGACGCAGACAGGCGATGCGCAGCTCATGAATGTTGCTGCGAATACGGCCACGCAGCTCGGCAGTGGCCGCTTCGGTGAAGGTTACCACCAGCAGCTCTTCCACGCTTAACGGGCGCGAAAAAGCGGCGTTGCCGCCGAGCCCCAACAGCAGACGCAGATAGAGCGCGGCGATGGTATAGGTTTTTCCCGTTCCCGCTGAGGCTTCAATCAGTCGCTCACCCTGTAGAGGTAAACTTAGGGGATCAAGCGGCTCAGCGGTATAGGTCATTCTTTCTTACTCCAGGGCATAGTTTGTTGCAGCGCGCTGACGCTCTTCCAGACGGTCCACTCTTTTGATTTTACGTAGTCCGTTTTCCCGTTCTGGCTGCCAGAAACCTGAGACAGGATGGCCATACCCTGCGGTTTTACTACCGCCTGATGGAAGAAATCGGCAACTTTTTGTGGCGTCAGCTGTTTTATTTCGGCCACTATTTTATCACGCGAATCAAATTTCATATTACCGCGATCAAAATCTTTGCTCAGCTGCGAGGCCTCTTCACCCAGCGTCTGCGGCGGTTGCATCACCTGGGCGATAACCGCCTGCTGGATCTGGGCAAACTCTTCCGGCTTCATGGCGCGCAGTTTTGCTTCCGCCTGCGGGAAGAATGCCTGATAACGTTGCCACAGGTAAGCGGGTTGCTTGTCGCTGCTTTGCAGAAGGAAGCCCAACCCCCACTGACGGCCCACATTCATCGAGAAAGCGAATACCGCATAACCCAGCTGCTCTTCGGTGCGCAGCTGGTTGTAAAACCACGGCTGAATAATTTGACCGAGCACCGCACTCTGGGCAGAGCTGGTAAATTCGTCATATCCGACAGGGACAAACACCGCGGCCAGCGCGGAATCCGTGCTGCTTCCCGCTTTTTCGAAGATCGCATTCTGCTTTTTCTCTACCAGCACATCCTGGTTACGGCACCACTCATCGCCTTTTGAACCCAGTTGCGCACGCACGTTTTGTGCCAGCTTTTTAGCCTGATCTTCGCTCATGTTCCCTACAACCAGGAACTCCGGACGGGTATTGGTTTTCAGCGAATCACGGTAAGCCAGCACCTCTTTTAAGGTGACTGAGGGCAATAACGCGCGGCGATCTTCGCGCTGGAAATAAGGAATTTGGGACAACATCTGTGCTGGCATAATCGCCTGATCGTAGGCTTTACCCTTCTCGGCAGAATCCATCATCTGGGCATACCAGGACTTAGCCTGCTCGAGCTGTTCTTCCGTAGGCGTATAGCTGAAATAACCGTCCAGCAGCGCCTGGAACAGCTGCGGCAAACGCTGGGTATAGCCGTTGGCATTCACCATCAGACCGTTATTGGCATTGGTGGAGAAACTGATACCGCCAACGGCAGCCTGGTTGCTGAGCTGATCGAGGGCAATACCGGCCAGATAATCGTTAAGCGCAAACAGCACCTGGTTTCTGGCGCTGTCCATTGCTTTAGGATTACGCAGCACTACGCTGACATCCGCTTTTGGCTCGTCGCCGAAATAGCGGCTTGGGGTGTAGACCACGCGCAGCGTCGGCTCATCAACAATCAGCTCCGGATGCGGATAGGCCTTTGCAGGTTTGATCAGCGAGAAATCGTCCGGGATGTAGGGGTTAAGCTCCGGTAACTTCAGCGCAATTTCCCCCGCCTTTTTCTGCCAGCCCGCGAAGGTCTGTTCGCTGATTTTTTCAACCTGATACGGGGCATCAACGAAGTAGGCCATTTTGTTATGCGGTTCGTTCGGGCTGATATACCAGACGCGGGCATTCTGCGGAGTCATCATCGCCAGACGCGCTTTGAGCGCCCCGGCGTCATACTGATCGGCAATATTTACCGCATCCAGCGTATGTTCCACCGGCACGCGGATCATGGTATCTGCCAGCCACTCGACGTAGTCCATATCACGCGTAATAGAGGGATAGCGGAAATCGAGATCCAGCACGTGCGCCAGCTCGTCGAAGTAGCGTTTATCGACGCCTTTGTCGCGCAGCAGAGAGAGATAACTGAAAATGGCCGCAACGACGTCGTCACGGTGAGCCAGCCCTTTATCGGTCAGCGTCGCGGAGATGGCCAGCACGCCGCTATTCCCGTTTACGACGGGATCGGAGTCAGCGCGAATACCTTCCACCAGCCCCTGCTTTTGCAGCCAGTCGGAGAGCGTACCCGGGCTGCGGTTACCGATAAGATAAGTCACCAGCTCGTCGGTTTTGCTGCGGAACTGCGCCGTGTTGTTATCAATACGGAATTCAACGCGTAACACCTTGCGCGGCAAGGCCGGCACATAGTGAATAACAATGCCTTTTTGCGCGTCCGTGACAACCGGCACGTTAATCTGCGGCAGATCGATATTTTTATTTGACACCCTGCCATAGGTCTGCGCAGCCATGTTTGCCAGCGTCGGCAACGGTTTATTGCTGTAGATAACCGCTTTCATCAGATTGGCGGAATAGTATTTTTCACGAAACGCATGCAGCGCATCGAGCACCGGGCTACCCGGCTTGTCGCTCAGCGTTTCAAGGTTGCCGCCTGAGAAGCGCGAACCCGGATGCGCCGGATTGATGGTTTCAGCGCTAACCTGCGCCATGCGCATACCGTCTCGCGTGCGCGCCATCGTCAGTTCGGCGTTTACGGCGTTGCGTTCCCGGTCAGCATATTTTTTATCCAGCAGCGGTGCGGCGATGGCATCCGCCAGACGGTCCACCGCCCCGTCAAGCGCATCATTTTCCACTTCCAGGTAAAACGCGGTACGATACGGCGCAGTGCTGGCGTTGTGGCTGCCGCCATGCATTTTCAGAAATTCGGACAGGCTGTCAGGCTGTGGGTATTTTTTAGACCCCATCAGCGTCATGTGCTCAAGGTAGTGCGCCAGTCCCGGATGGTCATCAGGATCTTCCAGCGATCCGACCGGCACAACCAGTGCGGAGAGCGATTTAACCGCCTGAGGATCGGAAACCAGCAGCACGGTCATCCCGTTATCAAGACGAATCGCCTGATACTGACGGGTGTCCTTATCGCTCTTACGGATTGTTTCCTGGACAGGTTGCCAACCGGAATCGGCCTGAGTGACGGGAGCCCAAAGGGCGATAAACAAAACAAACGCTTTGAACAAGGTGCTGCCTGGCATTACGACCTCTTTATCACGGCTACATCATTAACAACGTGCGTGCTGGACACGCCAGCATCTCTTTCTTTGGGTACATCAGTCCGTGATAAGAGGTGCATCATAAATGAACACCCCGTGCTGTGCAATTTTTATACAGCACTCAGGACTGCTTAAATTTGAACAACGGTAACAGGTAGCGTTGCGCCTCTTCCGTGATAATGTCGAAATATTCTGGCTCCAGCGTTCGCCATAAACGTTGATACCAGACATCGTCGCCCTCGCCACGTACCATCATGTTCCCTTCGTAGGCCTGCAAAAACTTGCTGCGCGCTTTCTGGAGCGAAGCCTCATCCGTTAACATGGCATCATTCTGCGCGTCGTAACAGGCTTTTATCCATGCCCCCCCACTTTCAGGCAGCAAAAGCAGAGGCTTGTTCATGCCCTGACGATAACCTTCAATATAAAGCGACAGATACGTCAACGCCTGCTCAGGCTCCATCGGCGGGAAGCGCCACTCGCCGTCCTTACGTACAAACAACCGGCTTTCGCCTTCGTGACCACTCGCACTGTAGACAAGATGTTCGAGCCAGAGTTGCAGGCCATGTGAAACGCTGAGCATAGATGGGCGCCAGCGTAGCAGCCCGTCAGACTGCACGTGCGTGAGCCAGCCGCTGAGGTGCATACCGTTACAATCGAGATCAATTTCAATGCTGCTCGCCGGTTGCCGACACGCGATAACCCGGTCAGCAAGCGCTTGCATCTCCTCACACTGGGCATCCCAGACGATTTCGCCGAACGCACCATACGGCAGTAATCCCGACGCCCTGTAACGTCGGAACAGTTTACTGGCGTCTTCTTCGTCAACCAGCGCATTCAAAAGCTGGGAATTAAGCTTAAAACGCTCCAGTCCATCAAGAATAAACGGTTCCGCATCAGGGATTTCGCTCTCTTCCGAGCGGAAGTTCACCTGCAAGCGTTGCTGGAAAAAAGCCCGAACCGGATGGGCCCAAAAGCGCTGCAGCTGCTCAAACGTAAGGGTGTCTATGGCGCGCGGTTCGAGCGCCTGAATGAAATCGGTTTGCGGTGTGCCCGCGTTCTTCGCAGCGGGAAGCCACTCGCGGGCGTAGCTTTGCAGTTCATCAGGAACGTAATTAACAGGATCAAACGGCATACGGCTATGGTGACAGGTAATATGCGCTTTCACCCGACGTTCGCTCTCGTCGCAGTTACAGGCCTCATCGCCCGGCAGATAGTGACTCTGCCCGATGTAGTCCACCAGCTCCTGCAGCAGCACGGACGGGAAACGCTCGCTGTTGTCCTGAATTGAACGGCCGATATAGCTGATATAAAGCCTGCTTTGCGCAGACATCAGCGCCTCAAGGAAGAGATAACGGTCATCATCGCGGCGGCTGCGGTCGCCCCGCTTCGGCTGTGCGCTCATGAGATCAAAGCCCAGGGGTGGCAGCGCACGTGGATAAATACCGTCGTTCATGCCAAGCAGACAGACTACTTTGAACGGGATTGAACGCATCGGCATCAGGGTGCAGATATTCACCGGCCCAGCAAGGAAGCGCTGGCTGATGCGCTCCTGATCGAGACGTTGCGTCAGCTCATCACGCAGAAGCGAAAGGGGAACCGCCTCGTGATAGTGCGAATTAACCCCCTCATCAACGATGGCCTGCCACTGCTTCTCGATAAGCGCCATGGCGGCTTCCGTTTCGCTGTCCGGCAGGAAGAAGTCATTTAGCATTTCGCGGCAAATCGGCAGCCACTCTTCGAGTGGACGGGGCTGCATCAATGCACGGCGCCAGCGGTTGAGCTGCATCAGCAGCGAGGCTAAGTGACCAACCAGTTCCGCAATTAACCCACTGGACTCATCGTACGGCAGCACGTCATTCCATTCGCCGTGGATGCTCTCCATCGCATACCCCAGCAGCATACGCGTCAGGCCAAACTGCCAGGTATGCTGGCCAGTCGCGGGCAGCTCAAACTCCTGGACGTTATCATCGTCGATTCCCCAGCGGACGCCGGATTCGTTGACCCACTGGCGCAGGTAGCGCAAGCCCTCTTCGTTAATGCTGAAGCGTGCGGCCAGAACAGGCACATCCAGTAATGCCAGCACATCCTCAGAGATAAACCGGCTATCAGGCAGCGAAAGCAGGCTGATAAAGGCCTGTAGCGCCGGGTGTGACTGACGAGCACGGCGGTCAGAGATCGCGTAGGGAAGATAGCGGTCGCCCGTTGCGCTGCCAAATACAGCCTGAATAAACGGGCTGTAGCTGTCGATATCCGCCACCATCACCACGATATCGCGGGGTGTCAGGGTTGGGTCGCCCTGCAACATAGCCAACAGGCGGTCATGAAGAATTTCAACTTCACGCTGTGGGCTGTGGCAAACGTGGATCGCGATACTGCGATCGTCAGGATCCAGTTTTCGCTTCTTATCGCTTCGCGCAAACTCCTCGGCAGTGATCCCGGCCAAGGCACGGTTTTCTAAATCCAGAATATCAAGCTGAATATTGTGCAGCAGGCTGTCCGGCGTAATATCCGCAAACGCGTCCACGTCCCCCTCTCCCGAGGAGGTGATATCTGAAAGCAGATAAATATAGTCGCGCCCCAGCTTGCCCCACGAGGCAAGTAGCGGGTTCGGCAGGTTCTGAATCCCCTCTTCATCGAAAAGCTGCGCCGCGTTTTCACTGTCTTTAAACAGCGGCACGGCGCGTTCCTCAAATAGGCGTTTACGCTGGCGGGTGACCAGCCGTGAAAGCCAGCGCGGATCCTGAATATCTCCCCAATAGTGCCGACATGGGTTGGTAAAGAGGATATGGATATCAATGTGCTTACCGAGCGCTTTTAGCGCGTTCAGGTAGACAGGCGGCAACGCGGAGATACCGCAAATGAACACGCGTGACGGCAAACGGGCTGGCCGTTCTGCAGCGTTCTCGAGTATTGAGATAAAGCGATCGTACAAGTTAGCACGGTGCCATTTAGGCTGACCGAGCTGCCCGGTATGCTCGACCAGCGCTTTCCAGAGCGGCGCCTGCCAGATTTGCGCTTCCGGTAACCCATCGACTAATTCTCCCGCTTCCCAGCGAATCAGCCATTCTGCGCGGTAAACCAGATACTGGTCATAGAGGTCAGCAGTGCGTGAGGCCAGCTGAAAAAGTTTGCGCTTGTCGGTGTCGTCATTCAGATAGTGGCGCAGCATGGCGAACTCATCATGCGCCAGCATGTCCGGCAGCAGCGTCATCAGTTTCCAGGCCATGCTTTGTTTGTTGAAGGCACTCTGCTCAGGAATATCCGGCAGGACGCGTACAAACATCTCCCAGATAAAGCTCGCGGGCAGCGGAAAATCGATATTCGCCGCAATGCCAAACTTCTGCGAAAGGGACATTTGTAGCCACTGCGCCATACCGGTGCTCTGCACCAGCACCATTTCTGGCTCAAACGGATCGTCAAGACGCTCTTGCTCAACGATATACTCCATCAGTGCTTCCAGCACATCCAGACGATTTGAGTGGTAAACCCTTAGCATAAACGCTCCCGACTAGCGGCTAACCGGGCAATGCAGACGCGTCAACGCGCCCTGCCGCCCCAGAGGAGAAATAAGTGTGACCGTGATGCTGACACATCCGGACTGTGTTGTCTGCCCCCGACTGACCTGCCAGCCCGGCGGGAGCGTTAATGTTGAGATCTGCGACTGATTCCACGCATGATGCCATAGCTGGCGATACTGGCTAAGCGCCGCATACCGGGCTGCCAGCGCGCGATGATATCCGGATAACGCCGTCACAACTACAACCAGCAACATCATTGCCAGCAAAACCTCAACCATGCTAAATCCTTTTTGTCTGCTCAGGGTAACTGACATAGCGCACTTTCCTTAAGGGGGCAGAAGTCGCTCCAGCCGTGGGCAGAAAAGCGTATTTGTCCTTCCGCGATATCCCCGCCTCGCCATAGCAACAGATCGTCATTTCCGGCAATAAGCAAAACACGCTCCTCAAACAGCCTTACACAGACCCGCAGACCTTGTGTCTGCTTGCACTGAACCTCTGGCTGTAAAGCCCAGTCCTGAACGCGTCCCCACTCCAGTGCAGATTGCAAGGCAGCCTGCTGGCGAACAGACAAACTCTCGCCATTCACCAACGTACTAAAGGTTTGCAACTGCTGGTTTAACCCGGTGAGGATCAGCGTGCCGAGCACCAGCAATAGCAAGACCAGCGCCAGCGATGACATGCCCCGCTGACGATTCACAGATTAAACCCCGTTACGGTGTGGCGAGCCGAAAAGGGTGCAGTCAGTTCACCTTTGCGGCGGGCACGCAGCTCGATACTGATGACCGGCGCAAAGCCAGCACGATCGGTTTTAGTGACCATAAACTGCTCTATCAGGACCCGATCCGGGTCAGTGAGCTTATCCCATCCCTTACCTTCACAGGATGTCGCGCCCCGCAGCGTTTCGAGCGTTCCGGACTCAAGCCGGAATCCCGTGCTGTCATTTTCTGACGCGGTGCTAGCCCACTGGCCGTTGCTGTTTGCATCCCATTGCACAATTGCACATCGCCCTTGCCTGCCGATAATTAACCCTTGCCCCTGACAATGCCCTGCACAGTATCCTGCTCGCTGGAGCTGTTTACCCATCGCAAGCAGGCGTTGCCACACCTCATCTTCCAGCTCCCGTTGCCCGGATTGCAGTAAAACACCCCGCTGTAGCCCCGGTAAAAAACGTGACGTGCTGAGTAACAGAATACTGCTTATCGTCATCGCAATCAGGACCTCCAGAAGGGAGAACCCTTTTTGTTTTACTGGCATAGACTTTCTACTGCGGCATTACACAGCCTGATACGTCCGCCATTTGAGACAATAACCCACCACGCACCGGCGCGGCTCTGCACGCGAATATGTCCGGCCCATGCGGTATCCCTTAAGCCGTAAAATCCCAGCCCCGGTGTTATGTCGCTTATTGTGACCCCGGGCCACATCGGCTTCATCACGTACGGGCTGCCGCTGTCACAACCTGCAGCCGCTGAACTCACCAGACAGTCCCTTTCACCGTCTTTATGCAGCGCGATCCTGTGCTCGCTGTTGTGACGATTTGCGTCGTTTCGCAAGAACGCCAGGTAATCCCGCACCTGACAGGCTATCTGCCAGAGCCGCTGCCGCTGTTGCCAGCTGTCCCAGCCATAAAGACCCGTCGCGCTGAGGATCACAACCAGCGAGATGGCGAAAAGGGTTTCGATAAGCGTAAAGCCATGTTCGTTTTTCATGGCGGGAGTGTGGCGGAATGGCAGAAAAGGCGCGAGCGTTAAACCAGAACATTACGAGCCGCTTTCCGGAGATTTTCACCCGTTGCAACGCGTTACATCGTCTCTGGAAACAGGCTCGAAGAACAAAACGAGCGCGAAAAAAAACCGGCGCTAAAGAGCACCGGTTATGTCAGGATTCGCCGTATCAGATGGCGACAGGGGCTTTGATGCCAGGATGCGGGTCGTAGCCTTCAATCTCGAAGTCATCAAAACGGTAATCGAAGATCGAGTCCGGTTTGCGTTTGATCACAAGCTTCGGCAATGCACGCGGTTCGCGCGTCAGCTGGAGATGCGTCTGTTCCATATGATTGCTGTAGAGGTGGGTATCACCGCCCGTCCAGACAAAATCGCCCACTTCAAGATCGCACTGCTGCGCCATCATGTGCACTAACAGCGCGTAGCTGGCGATGTTAAACGGCAGGCCGAGGAACACGTCGCAGGAGCGTTGATACAGCTGGCAGGAGAGTTTGCCGTCCGCCACGTAGAACTGGAAAAACGCGTGGCAAGGCGCCAGCGCCATTTTATCCAGTTCACCCACGTTCCAGGCAGAAACAATGATACGGCGCGAGTCCGGGTCATTTTTCAGCTGGTTCATGACGGTCGTGATCTGGTCGATATGGCGGCCGTCCGGGGTAGGCCACGCGCGCCATTGCTTGCCGTAAACCGGCCCCAGGTCGCCGTTCTCATCTGCCCACTCGTCCCAGATGGAGACATTGTTTTCATGCAGATAAGCAACGTTGGTATCGCCTTGCAGGAACCAGAGCAGTTCATGAATGATCGAGCGCAGATGGCAGCGCTTCGTCGTCACCAGAGGGAAGCCTTCTTGCAGATTGAAGCGCATCTGGTGGCCAAAAATGGAGAGCGTACCGGTGCCGGTGCGGTCGTTTTTCGGCGTGCCCTCGTCGAGCACTTTTTTCATCAATTCAAGATACTGTTTCATGATTCCTCAGGAAAGTTGTTGCTGTGGACGACGACGATACGCCCAAATCATCATAATGGCACCCGCGACAATCATCGGAATGGAGAGGATCTGCCCCATGCTGATGTACTGTACCCACTCGCCGGTAAACTGTGCATCCGGCTGGCGGAAGAACTCGACGATGATACGAAACGCGCCGTAGCCAATCAGGAACAGACCAGATACTGCCCCCATTGGGCGCGGTTTGCGGATATACAGATTCAGGATGATAAACAGCACCACACCTTCCAGCGCCAGCTCATAAAGCTGAGACATATGACGCGGCAGAACGCCGTAGGTATCGAAAATGGACTGCCACTCAGGATGCGAAGGCAGCAGCGCGATATCCTCTGCGCGGGAGCCCGGGAACAGCATGGTAAACGGCACGCTCGGATCGACACGCCCCCAGAGTTCACCGTTGATGAAGTTGCCCAGACGCCCTGCACCCAGCCCAAACGGGATTAATGGCGCAATAAAATCAGCCACCTGGAAGAAGTTACGTTTGGTGCGTTTGGCGAAGATCACCATCACGAGGATCACACCAATCAGTCCGCCGTGGAAGGACATGCCGCCGTCCCAGACGCGGAACAGATAGAGCGGGTCGTTCAGGAATACCGGGAAGTTGTAGAACAGAACATAGCCGATGCGCCCGCCCAGGAATACGCCAAGAAAGCCAGCATAAAGCAGGTTTTCCACTTCGTTCTTCGTCCAGCCGCTGCCCGGACGACTGGCGCGACGACCAGCAAGCCACATGGCAAAGACGAAGCCCACCAGGTACATCAGTCCGTACCAATGAAGCGCTACAGGTCCTATTGAGAAAATAACCGGATCGAATTCCGGAAAATGCAGATAACCACTGTTCATCTGTCACCACAAGATGTTGTTATTCCGCTGAAAGTGGACAGCGGCTGAATTGCATTCCCGCCGTTGGCAGGTGCTCCAAAGTTGCGAATCATAGCATAAGGCAGGCGCGGAGGATGCGCCTGAGATGTAAAAGATGTGTATAGGGTTTTATGCGCGCTGTTCCCCCTCACCCCATACTCTTCCTCAAGGGAGAGGGGGACGTCCGAGCAGTCATTATTTTGTGGGGATCAGCGGCCGCCGCGGATCAAACCGCCCATGCCGCGTCGCTCCATAAACGCCGCCACCTGATGGCGCACTTCGGCTGCCAGCTGTGCCTCCAGGCTTCGCGCGGCCAGCTCATGCGCCTCATCTTGTTCGATGTGACGTAACAGGTATTTCACACGCGCAACGGAACGTCCGTTCATTGACAGGTGACGGAAACCGAGGCCAATCAGGATCGCCACGCACATCGGATCGCCGGCCATTTCACCGCACAGGCGCAGGTCGATATTATGCTGCTCGGCTTCGCGGGCGATCATCGCCAGGGCACGAAGCATCGCCGGATGCAGGCTGTCGTAGATACTGGCCACGCGCGTATTGTTGCGATCGACCGCCAGAATGTATTGCGTTAAGTCGTTGGTGCCAACGGAGATAAAATCAACGCGGGTCGCCAGCTGCGGTAACATAAAGACCATCGAAGGCACTTCCAGCATCACGCCAATACGGGGTTTAGGGATCGCGTAGCCGATCATCTCTTCCACTTCGCGCCCTGCACGTTCAATCAACCGCCGCGCTTCGTCGATCTCGTCAATACTGGTGACCATCGGCAGCAAAATGCTGAGATTCCCCGTGGCCGCGTTGGCACGCAGCATCGCACGAACCTGGATAAGGAAAATTTCCGGCTGATCGAGGGTAATGCGGATCCCACGCCAGCCGAGGCAGGGATTCTCTTCACTGATGGGCATATAGGGCAGTTGCTTATCCGCGCCGACGTCGAGGGTGCGCAACGTGACGGGTTTGTCGTTAAACATCTGCAACATGCCCTGATACTGCGCAACCTGCTCCTCTTCTGACGGGAAGCCGCTTTGCAGCATGAACGGTATTTCGGTGCGGTAGAGACCAATGCCATCGATGCGGCTGCCGAGCTTCTCTTCATGCTCGGGGCTTAACCCCGCGTTGAGCATCACCTTCACCCGCTCACCGCTCTTGAGCTGCGCGGGCAGGTTGACGTCATCTTCCGCCAGCTTGCTTAATTCATTCTCTTCGCTGATAAGACGCTGGTACTCCTGAAGGAGAACCGGCTCAGGATCCACCAGCAACTCACCGCGATATCCGTCCACCACCAGCGTGCGGCGATGCAGTACGGAGGGCTGAATATCCGCCCCCATCACGGTCGGAATACCGAGCGCACGCACCATAATGGCGGCATGAGAGTTAGCTGCGCCATCGCGCACCACCACGCCCGCCAGCCTGTCCTGCGGTAATTCCGCCAGCGTCGTCGCCGAGAGTTCATCGGCCACCAGCACAAACCGGTTCGGCCAGGCATTCGCCCCCTGAATAGTATCATCGAGGTGGAACAGCAGACGTTGCCCAAGCGCGCGTAAATCGCCGGCGCGCTCTTTCAGATAGCCGTCAGTCAGTACCGCAAACTGCTCGGCAAATTTTTCAATGACCTTTTTAACCGCCCACTCTGCCACCGACCCCTTATCGACCTCGGCAAATAACTCACGACGCAAACGCGCATCGGAAAGCAGGTGTGAGTAGAGATCGAAAATGGCCGCCGTCTCTTTTTGCGCGCCAGCGGCAAAGCGTTTGCTGTAGCGACGAAACTCATTCGCCGCCTCTTCCAGCGCAGCGGTGAGCCGTTCGCGCTCAAGCGCCTCATCCAGCGTAGAGGCTTCGTAGACCTGCTCCATCAGCGGGAGCGTGGCATCCATCCAGCCTTCGGCAATAGCGACCCCCGGCGAGGCCGGAAGCGCGCGAATACGCGTATGACGATACTGACCAAAAAGGGCTGTCAGTTGGGACTGAGAGAGGATCGCCGCCATCTGCGTTGCCAGCGTGACGAGGAAGGACTCCTCGCTTTCATCGTACTGGCGCAGCTCGCGCTGCTGAACAACAAGCACGCCAAGCAGCTGGCGGCGCTGAATAATCGGTACGCCAAGAAACGCGCGGAAACGCTCTTCTTTGACGGAAGGGATATATTTGAAGCTGGGGTGTTTTTGCGCATCGGCAAGGTTGATTGGCTCCGCCAGTCGCCCGACCAGGCCAACAATACCTTCATCAAACGCGAGCGTGACGGTACGTCCCCGTGGTTTTTTTAAACCGCGGGTTGCCATAAGGTAGTAGCAACGTCGGTCATGGTCGGCCAGGTAGACCGAACAGACCTCGGTTTCCATCGCAAGACAGATGTCCGTCACCAGAATATTCAGCGCCTCGTTGAGGCGAGGCGCACTGGCGACCTTTTCAACTATTTCTCGCAAGCGGGTGAGCATGATTTGCGTAGCTTAACCTCTTTTACGTCGCCAGGCAGGTGCGCTCTGTGGCTTCGGAGTCGTCTCCTGAAGCTGCATCACGACACTTGCGAACTCTTTCATCACCCTACGGTATACATCGCGCTTGAATGACACGACCTGACGAACCGGATACCAGTAGCTTACCCAGCGCCAGCCATCAAACTCTGGCGTGCTGCTGGTTTGCATATTGATATCTGAATCGTTGCCCACCAACTGCAAAAGAAACCACTTCTGTTTCTGGCCGATACAAACCGGCTTTGTGTCCCAACGCACCAAACGTTTCGGTAACTTGTAACGCAACCAGTTGCGGGTCGAAGCCAGGATGCGAACATCTTTTCGGCTTAAACCAACCTCTTCAAACAGCTCCCGGTACATCGCTTGTTCTGGGGACTCTCCAGGATTGATCCCGCCTTGCGGGAACTGCCAGGAGTGCTGACCATATCGCCGGGCCCACATCACCTGGCCCTGACGATTACAAATTACTATTCCTACGTTTGGGCGGTAGCCATCGTCATCAATCACCGGACTACCCCAAACTAAATCTGATATATGAATGATTGTTTCACACTACAGGGAGGCGGTAAACCACTCTCTTACAGGCCTGCAACCTAATAACATTTGAATAACTCACAATTTTGTGAGGAGTTATAAACAGATGAGGGCGACTGAGACCATTTTTATTCACCTTTTCTGTGGATATAGTTGTGAAGAAGTATGGAATTACCGATGAACAACCTTGTGGCCCGGCGAATCGAAAATTTTCATAACTTAATATAAATTATTTAAATTCATCTAGTTAAAAGTAAATTTAGGGTATCAAAGGCGATTAACGTGACGATCGTCACATCAAAGATCTTCCTGGTGATGAAAGATCGAACAGCGTCGGTTTTATCCACAGATTGTGCCAATAAGTTAGGCACAATTTGTGTGAAAATTCGATTTTCATCGCACGTCAAGGCTGTAAATTGAAACAGTAGTGGCGGTTATTCGCAGTTATCCCATTTTTCTGTGGATAACATGGTGTAAGATCCTGTTTATTGTCAGTGACCAGAATTGCACAACCTGTTTTTTAGCCATGGCGCGACGGGATACATTCCTAAAAAACATAATATAAATCATCCACATGGAATATATACTCAGAAAAAAGTAAACTCTATCCACAAGGGATAAAATATCAGTTCATTTTTTAACCAAAAGGTTGTCAGCATGCATTCTCTCGCCCCACTGCTCTCTCCTCCCGTCAGTGAAGCCCAGTTGCTCCAGCAGGCACACCGTCTGGCAGGCTATGCACTGGGCGAGCTGGCCGTGATGGCGGGGTTGACGATACCCAACGATCTGAAGCGCGATAAAGGCTGGATCGGCGTGTTGCTTGAACGTTGGCTGGGCGCAAGCGCGGGCAGTAAACCCGAGCAAGATTTTGCGGCGCTGGGGGTGGAACTGAAGACGATCCCCATTGATAGCCTGGGGCGGCCACTGGAAACTACCTTTGTCTGCGTTGCGCCGCTAACGGGTAATAGCGGAGTGACATGGGAAACCAGCCACGTCAGGCATAAGCTGAAGCGGGTGTTGTGGGTACCCGTTGAGGGTGACAGGCAGATCCCGCTGGCAGAGCGTCGCGTTGGCGCCCCGCTGCTCTGGAGCCCGGATGAAGAAGAAGAGAGACAGCTTTCCCAGGACTGGGAAGAGCTGATGGACATGATTGTGCTGGGACAGGTTGAGCAGATCACCGCCCGGCATGGCGAAGTGCTGCAACTCCGTCCCAAAGCCGCCAACAGCAAAGCGCTCACTGAAGCGGTAGGTGCACAGGGCGAACCGATCCTGACGCTGCCGCGCGGCTTCTATCTTAAAAAGAATTTCACCGGTGCACTGCTGGCACGACACTTCCTGTTGAAAACATAGTTTTTTACCAATTTTGCGCTCCGGCTAACATAATCTCCTCCTTTTTAAGATTTCCCCCCTTTCACCTGTCGTAATATCAGGTTATTACTACACTATGATTTGATACGAGCCAGGTGAGGATGAGAACGATGAAAAAATGGGCAGTAATTATCTCAGCAGTCGGTTTAGCGTTTGCGGTATCGGGTTGTAGCAGCGACTATGTCATGTCAACGAAAGATGGTCGTATGATCCTGACCGATGGCAAACCCGAAGTCGACGACGATACCGGTCTGGTGAGTTACCGCGATCGCGAAGGCAATCAAATGCAAATTAATCGCGACGAAGTCTCCCAGATCATCGAGCGTTAAACAGATAAAGGTCAGTAGCTTGCTGGCCTTTTTGATTTTTTCCTTCCCCTTTTGCCTTCCCTCTGCCATGTTTATATTCCTTTGTCGGGAGGTTCCTGACGCGGTCTGTATGTCTAAAAAAGGAAACCGGCTATGCATTATCACCGTATCCCCCATAGCGCTCTGGAGATCAGCCAGCTGGGGTTAGGCACCATGACATTTGGTGAACAAAACAGCGAAGCCGATGCCCATGCACAACTCGATTACGCCGTCAGCCAGGGCATTAACCTGATTGACGTGGCGGAGATGTACCCAGTTCCTCCCCGCCCGGAAACTCAAGGTCTTACCGAAACGTATGTCGGCAACTGGCTGGCGAAACGCGGCAATCGCGAAAAGCTGGTCATCGCTTCTAAGGTTAGCGGCCCTTCCCGTAATAACGATGCCGGGATCCGCCCTAACCAGATCCTCGATCGCAAGAATATCCGTGCTGCGCTGGATGCCAGCCTCAAGCGCCTGCAAACCGACTATCTCGATCTTTATCAGGTGCACTGGCCGCAGCGTCCGACGAACTGCTTCGGTAAGCTTGGCTACACCTGGAACGAGAGTGCTCCGGCCGTCACCCTGCTGGAAACACTGGAGGCGCTTACGGAATGCCAGCGCGCGGGTAAGATCCGCTACATCGGCGTTTCCAACGAGACGGCGTTTGGCGTAATGCGCTATCTGCATCTGGCCGATAAACACGACCTGCCGCGGATCGTGACCATCCAGAATCCGTACAGCCTGCTGAACCGCAGTTATGAAGTGGGTCTCGCGGAAGTGACGCAGTACGAAGAGGTGGAGCTGCTCGCCTACTCTTGCCTGGGCTTCGGAACCCTGACGGGCAAATACCTGAACGGCGCGAAACCGGCTGGCGCGCGTAACACGCTTTTCAGCCGCTTCACCCGCTATAGCGGCGAGCAGACACAAAAAGCCGTGGCGGCCTATGTGGATATCGCGAAGCGTCACGGACTCGATTCGGCGCAGATGGCGCTGGCCTTCGTGCGTCGTCAGCCGTTTGTGGCAAGTACCCTGCTCGGCGCAACGACAATGGATCAGTTAAAAACCAATATTGAGAGTTTCCACCTGAACCTGAGTGAAGAGGTCTTAGCGGAGATTGAAGCGGTGCATCAGGTTTATACTTACCCGGCACCTTAAGTTGACGATTTGCCCGGTGGCGGCGTTGCCTTACCGGGCCTACAAAATCCGCCAACATCACGAAACGTAGGCCGGGTCAGGCGGAGCCGCCACCCGGCAAAGATATCACCGCCGACGCTGCCAGACCCACAGCCCGGTAATCGCCAGCGCAAACAGTGCGCCAAACCCCACCCCGATTGCCACAACCGGCGCACCTGCTTTTACCGCCAGCGAGTAAATCCCCAGCATCAGCAGCATCGCCATGTTTTCGCCAAGGTTTTGCACCGCAATGGCGTTGCCAGCCCCGACGGTCTGCTTGCCGCGCTCCTGCAAAAGCGCGTTGAGCGGCACCACAAAGAAACCGCCTAATACGCCGATCAGTAACAACAGGGCATAGGCTGGCAATATGGCATGTTGCAGGGAGAAGAACAGAACGCCGACGCCGATCAGGATCCCTGCAGGCATGCAGCGCGCAACGGTTTCAAGCGTTACCAGTTTGGCCGCAGCCCCGGCCCCGACCACAATCCCGACGGCGACCATGGCATTCAGGTAGGTCGGCGTGGCGTTGTCTGTTATACCCAGCGCCACCGGCACCCACAGCACCAGCAGGAAACGCAGCGTAACGCCGGCCCCCCAGAACATGCTGGTGCCCATCAGCGAGAAGCGTGTTTCACCGTTACGCCACAGTACGCGGCAGGCGTTGAAGAAGCTGCCGGTCATTGGCCCGAAGCGCCAGGATTGTCCCGGACGCGCCACTGCCAGTTTGGGGATAAACAGGTTGGCGATCACCGCGCCACCGTACATCAGGGCACAGATGCCAAGCGCGGCGAGTACATGCCAGTCTGCCAGTACACCTCCCGCCACCGAACCCAGGAGAATAGCCGCAATGGTGGAGGACTCCATCAGGCCGTTGGCCTTCACCAGCTTATCGCCGGTGGTGAGCTCACCCAGAATGCCGTACTTCGCCGGGGAGTAAGCTGCCGCGCCAATGCCCACCAGCGTGTAGCCGACAAACGGGTTGATACCAAAGCAGATGCTTGCCGCGCCCAGAAGCTTAAGGCTGTTGGCAAACATCATGACCCGACCTTTCGGGAAGCTGTCTGCCACCTGGCCGACAAACGGCGCAAATACAATGTAAGCACCCACAAACACCATCTGTAGGATCGGCTGGCTCCAGTCGGGATAAAACTCAGCTTTCAGCAACGCCAGCGTAGCAAACAGCAACGCGTTATCGCCGAACGCGGAAAGAAACTGGGCGGCGATAACCGCCATCATGCCTTTCGACCAGATTGAAGTGTTAGTGTGTACTGACTCACGCATTATGCTGTTCCGCCTCTTCAACCATGCCCTTCAGGGTCACAAAATCGGGTTTACCGCTGCCCAGCACCGGTAACTGTTTGAGGTAACGAATATCGCGGGGGACCGCCAGCTCGGGGATACCATGTTCGCGCGCATACCTGAGAAGCGCATCACGCTTCAGTTCACCGTCAGTAGTAAAGAGCACCAGCGCCTCGCCTTTACTGGCATCACTTTTCACCACGGTCGCATGCATTTTCTCCGCCGAGACTGCGGTCGCCAGCGTCTCGACCATTTCAAGAGAGACCATTTCCCCGGCGATCTTGGCGAAGCGTTTTGCACGTCCCTGGATCTGCACGAAGCCCTGATTGTCGAAGCGCACGATATCGCCCGTGTCGTACCAGCCCGTTTCAACCTCGCCATTGACGTTCTCGGCCGTCTGCGCCTCAAGCACGCCCGGGTTTTCCACACGCAGATAGCCGTTCATGACGTTCGGCCCTTTCAGCTGAAGACGTCCGCCGTCTTCAATACCCGGCACCGCCAGCAGACGCGCGTCCAGCCCCGGCAGAATACGGCCAACCGTTCCCGGTTTTGCCGCCATCGGAACGTTGATGGAGACCACCGGCGCGCACTCCGTCACGCCATAGCCTTCCAGAATCCGCAGGCCAAACTTGTCCTGCCAGATCTGGCGCGTACTGTCCTGGAGTTTTTCCGCCCCCGCCACCACGTAGCGCACGCGGAAGAAATCATACGGGTTGGCGAAGCGCGCGTAGTTTCCGAGGAAGGTGGACGTCCCGAACAGCACCGTGCAGTTACGGTCATAAACCAGCTCCGGCACAATGCGGTAGTGCAGCGGGCTTGGGTAGAGGAACACCTCGGCACCGGTCAGCAGCGGCGTAAAGAGACCCACGGTCAAACCAAATGAGTGGAACAGCGGCAGCGCCGACATAAAGCGATCGTTGGCGGTAAAATCAGCGATGGTTTTAATCTGTTCGACGTTTGCCAGAATGCTTTTGTGGCTATGAACCACACCTTTCGGGTTGCCTTCAGAGCCGGAGGTAAAGAGGATAATGGCATCATCCTCCGGCTGCTGCTTAACCTGCGCCAGACGCGGCATCAGCAGGTGCGCGAAAATCCACAGCTTGTCGGCGGTCGTGACGTCTGCTTTCAGATCTTCCAGGAACATCCAGCGCACCTGCGTCAGCTGTTCCGGCAGGTGCCACAGCTTGCCTTTGTCCAGGAACTGGCGGGAGGTAAAGATGGTGTTGATTTGTGCTGCGGTAATCGCGCTGGAGAGCCCTTTCACGCCCGCCGTGTAGTTCATCATCGCCGGAATGCGGCCCCGGGAGACGGCACCAAAGATCACCGCCGCGCTGATACCCGCGTTTGGCAGCATCAGGCCGATCTTTTCGCCCTGTTTGCTGTACTTTTCCAGGATACGCCCGACAAACAGCGTTTTGGTCAACAGCTTACGGTAGGTATCCGGCGTAAAGTTGATGTCTTCGATGCAGTTTTTCTTCGCACCGTAGCGATACTGCGCCGACAGCAACGATTCATACAGCGTTTCGCGCGGGCGAACGGCCATGCGCGCTTCCATCATAATCTGGTGCAGCATTTCCCCGGCGATTTTACGGCGGTCGCGCGCGCGCGGCGCCTCGGGCATCGGCAGTGACGTCGGCGGTAATATATGCAGCGTAATTTTCGGGAACAGACGCTGCTTCACCAGCCCTTTCAGACGGCTGAAAAAGGTCAGCTCAGCCCCGTCGATGCGTAGCGGCACGACGGTGGCCTGAGACTTCGCCGCGACAAAACCGGCGCCGTCGTAAATTTTCATCAGGGAGCCCGTCACTGAAATCCGCCCTTCCGGGAAGATAACCACCGGACGCCCCTGCCCAATCAGACGCACCAGATGTTTAATCATCATCGGTTTGGTAGGGTCGAGCGGGACAAAATCAATCAGCGGCCTGAGCCAGCGCATGTACCATTTTTCACTGATGGAGCTGTACACCGCAAAGACGGGCCGCACGGGCAAAAAAAGCGCCAGCAATACGCCATCAAGAAAAGAGACGTGATTCGGTGTGATAAGAACACGCTCGCCATAGAGTGCCTGCGTATCGCCAGTCACGCGAATGCGAAACAGGACACGAAACAGTGTGCGGAAGAACCCAAAAAGCATTTCAACTCCCTTTGCCAGCCAGTGTGAAAGGTATAAATGGTGGCAGATTACACGAGAAGTAGTGAGGGAGCGATAGCAAAAACAGAGGCGAAAAAAAACCTGCGCATCCGCGCAGGTTGGTGCAAGTGAAGAGTACGAAAACGTACCAGGAATTCTCACCAATCAATACCTCTGGGATCTTGATTGTGGCCTCCGGCGACAGGCTTCGCCAGCAGGAAAACGCAAGGGAATGAGCCGAAGTGCAACCAGGTGTGAATAATCTCTTTTGCTGTTACAGGTTGAACTTACAGGCAAAAAAAAACCTGCGTAAAACGCAGGTTGGTGTAAATCGTGTTAATCAACCGAAGTTGATTCCACCTATCAATACCTCTGGGATCTCGACTCTAGCAATTCACAACGCATCGTTGCCAACGGACAATCGCAACAGCCTGAGGCAAAGTGTAACTAAAGGTTCAGATTGACATTATTCAGACATGACTGGCCGTGTAACGATTACACCGCGAGGGATGTTCTGCTTCACGTTTGCAGAGGACGCTCACCCGCTCCCCTTGAATGCGCGCCGCTTTTCCGCAACACTAGTTAGTGTGTAAACGCTTACCCCTATAAGAAGGTATTGAATGGCGACAATTAAGGATGTGGCTCGTCTGGCCGGTGTTTCCGTCGCGACCGTCTCCCGCGTGATCAACAACTCCCCTAAAGCGAGTGATGCATCACGCCAGGCCGTGCAGGACGCCATGGAAAACCTGAATTATCACCCTAACGCCAACGCACGCGCCCTTGCCCAACAGTCGACAGAAACCATCGGGCTTGTGGTCGGGGATGTATCCGATCCGTTTTTCGGTGCGATGGTCAAAGCCGTAGAACAAGTTTCTTATCACACCGGTAATTTCCTGCTGATTGGTAATGGCTACCACAATGAACAGAAAGAACGCCAGGCCATTGAGCAGTTGATCCGTCATCGCTGTGCGGCGCTGGTGGTCCATGCCAAAATGATCCCCGACGCCGAGCTGATCCATCTGATGAAACAGATGCCGGGGATGGTGATTATCAACCGTATTATTCCCGGATTTGAAACCCGCTGTGTGGCGCTCGACGACCGTTACGGCGCATGGCTCGCAACCCGTCACCTGATCCAGCAGGGCCATACCCGAATTGGTTATCTGTGCTCCAACCACCCAATTTCCGATGCGGAAGATCGCCTTCAGGGCTATTACGACGCGCTGCGCGAAGCCGGTTTGCCGTGCAACGATCGTCTTGTGGCGTACGGAGAACCGGATGAGAGTGGCGGCGAGCAGGCGATGACCGAGCTGCTGGGCCGCGGGCGGAATTTCACCGCCGTAGCCAGCTATAACGACTCCATGGCCGCCGGCGCGATGGGCGTGCTGAATGATAACGGGATTGACGTCCCGGCAGAAATTTCGCTGATTGGCTTTGATGATGTGCTGGTGTCGCGCTACGTGCGCCCTCGCCTGACCACCGTGCGCTACCCGATTGTGACCATGGCAACGCAGGCGGCAGAACTGGCGTTAGCGCTGGCCGAGCATCGCCCGCCACCGGAAATTACCCACCTGTTCAGCCCAACCTTAGTGCGCCGTCACTCGGTGGTATCGCCCGCGGAAGCCGTGAGTGAACAGCGATAGAGATGGACGGTTTTATCCGGGTATTCCAGCGCATCACCGATGTAGTGCCAGCCGTAACGTTCGTAGAAGTCGCGGCAGGCAGACCAGAGATGAAGCTCGTGATACCCGGCGCGTCGCGCGTAGCCGATAACATGCTGCTGAAGTTTTCCCGCCAGCCCGTTTCCCCGCGCGGCTTCATCGACATACAGCGCAGCCAGCCAGGGATGAAGATCCTGCCGGGAAATTAAATCGCAACGCCACAACCCAACGGTGCCCAGCAGCTGGTCATCCTCAACGGCAATAAAGGTGAGCGGTAACTCGCCTGGCGTCAGGCTGTGCTCGACAATGCTCTGGAAAAAGGCACGCGGCATACCTTCACCAAACGCGTTCCAGATCCAGTCGATCACCTGCTGTGTAAACTGCGGCGCAGCGTGAAGCGGCAGTATATTCACACCAGCTTCCCCTGGAAAAGAGGGACCGATTCGAAGAGATAGCCGTCAAAATCGGGCGCGTCTTCGTCTGACAGCTCGAGCAGGCTCTTTTTGACGTTTTCAAGGTGCTGGAACATCGCCTGCCACGCCCCCATCACGTCGCGGCGGCGGAGCGCAGCGAGAATGGTTTGCCTGTCTCCGAGCCACTTCAGGCGCCAGGCGCGGCTGGCGATATGGCCATTGAACTGCTGCCACAGCGGACTGCTGTCCATGTGATGCCAGACGCTCTCAACCGTCGCCAGCAGCATCTGGTTTTGTGTGGCCCCAGCCAGCACCAGGTGGAACATTTTGTTGTTGTCCTGGCTGCGATCGTCGACGGCAATCGCCCGTTGCTCTTGCTCGATAATGCGGCGCAGGTTGTCGATGTCCGCCCGTGTCGCCATTTTTGCGGCAAAGGCAGCGATGTTGCTTTCAAGCAGTTGACGCGCCTGGAGAATTTCAAACGGCCCAACGTCACTGTTCAGAAAACGCTCTTCCTCGTTTTCATGCTCTTCCGGAATGCGCATCACGTACACGCCAGACCCCTGGCGAATATCCACCGTCCCCTGAAGCTCAAGCATCAGCAGCGCCTCGCGCACGATAGTGCGGCTGACGCCATACGTCTCGGCGATGTTGCGCTCCGGCGGCAGACGCGATCCCACGGGATAATGCCCCTGGATAATCTGCGCCCGTAAATCCTCGCCAATTTCCTGGTACTGTTTTTTTTCCGGCAGGATGACAGCCTTATCCACGTTTTCACCTGTGTTTTTCAGTTAATGCGCGGGCCGGACGTCCCCCCGGCCAGTTTGTGCGCTATTTTACCAGAAGGCTTACTTCCATTCATCGTCTACCCTGAGCGTCAGCACACGCTCATCGCGCAGCTGGCGGAACCAGGACGCTGATTTCTTTGCCCGCCGTGCGCGTTGATTTTCAAGGTCGATCTCAATCAGCCCGTAGCGGTTTTTAAACGCGTTCATCGGGGAGACATTGTCGGTGAAGGCCCACAGCATATAACCGTGACAGTTCGCCCCCGCCTCCCGCGCCAGCAGCGTGTAGTAGAGATGTTCGCTGATAAACGCGATGCGGTACGTGTCGTCAATGACGCCGTCACGATTGCGATACTGCGCTTCGTTCTCCACGCCCATCCCGCTTTCCGCCACAAACCAGTCAATGTTGCGATAGTCGTTTTTAATCCGCATCGCCATGTCGTAAATAATGCGCGGAAAGATCTCCCAGCCGCGGGAGGTGTTCATTCGCCGTCCGGGCAGCTCAAACGGCTCGTAGTAGTACGCCGGATGGAACGGCGTCTCCGGGTGCCAGGCGCGGGACGGGGCTTTGACGCGATGCGGGTAATAGAGGTTAATGCCCAGCTCATCGACGGTGTTGTCGGCAATCAGCGCCAGCTCGTCAGCCGTGTAGTCCCACTGCACCTGATGCTGCGCCAGCAGGGTAAAGAGCGCCTGCGGATAGCGCCCGTGCACCAGCGGGTCGAGAAAGACGCGGTTGTAGAACAGATCGTACATCTCTGCCGCTCGCACGTCATGCGGCGCGCGGGAGCGCGGATAGGTCACTTCCGGGTTAAGAATACAGCCCACCGTGCCGTCATACCCTTTCTCGCGAAACAGCTTCACCACTTTCGCCGTCGCCAGCACCTTATGGTGGTTCCACTGCATCCAGGTGCTGGTGCTCTGCTCATAGGGCCAGCGCAGCGCGTCAAGGTAGACGCGCGTCTGGACCACAATCGGTTCGTTGAAGGTAAACCAGCGGGTGACTTTGCCGTGAAAGCGCTCAAATACCTTTTCCGCATAGCGAACGAACAGCTCGACGACGTGCTTTGACGCCCAGCCGCCGTAGGTCTCCAGCAGCACGCCCGGCAATTCGTAGTGTTCCAGGCAGATCATCGGCTCAATGCCCTGACGGTGCATTTCATCGAACAGCGCGTCGTAATACGCGGCGTACTCTTCATCTACCGTCGCATTTTCATAGTCGGTTAAAAAGCGCGACCAGTTGATCGAAGTGCGATAGTGCGTCAGTCCCGCCTGCTTCATCAGCGCTACATCTTCGCGGAAGCGATTGATAAAGTCGGTTGCCACCGCCGGACCATAGCCGTTATGCCAGACGTGACGATCGTTCATGTACCAGAGATCGATCCACGAATCCTGCCCCGGCTTTTTGCCGCTCCAGCCCTCGGTCTGCCAGGCCGATGCCGCCGCGCCCAGAATAAAATCTTGCGGTATGGCTATCTGTTTTGTGCTCATCGTATCCTCATGCGTTATCGGTGGCTTGTTGCAGTGCGGCCTGCTCTGCGCGGCGTGAAGCAATTTTCACAAACGGCAGATAGATAATCACCGCGGTCACGATGCAGATAAACTGGGTGATCACCGCCCCCATGGAGCCCGCCGTTGACAGCCAGGCGTTGATCAGCGGCGGCGTGGTCCAGGGCACCATCACCACGGCTTTCCCGGCAAATCCGGTCACGGTGGCAAAGTAGCCAATCGAGCCCGTCACCAGCGGCGTGATGATGAAGGGGATAGCCAGGATCGGGTTGAGCATGATTGGCATACCGAAGATCACCGGCTCATTGATATTAAAAATACCCGGCCCGATGGAGAGCTTGGCTATCTCCTTCATCTCTTTACGTTTGGTGGCAATCATGACGGCTATCAGCAGGCCGATGGTCAGGCCGGAGCCGCCGATGCTCATATAGACGTCCCAGAACGGCATGGTGATGATGTTTGGCACCTCTTTGCCCTGCTCGAACGCGCTCATGTTAACGGTGATTGCCCCCAGCAGCAGCGGCTCGCGGATCGGCTTGATCATCTGGTTGCCGTGAATACCAATCACCCAGAACAGCTGGGCGACAAACATCAGCAGAAGGATCCCCGGCAGGCTTTGCACCACGCGCTCCAGCGGCTGTTGCACCACCTGGTATACCGCGTCGTAGAGATACATGCCGGTAACCTGATGAAACACGAAGCCAAAGGTGGCGATGGCGGTGGTGGTGATAATGGCCGGGATCAGCGCAGAGAACGACGCGGCAACGTTCGGCGGCACCGTGTCCGGCATCCTGATTTTCAGCCCCTTGCGGTTTTCCAGCCAGCAGTAGATCTCCACCGACAGGATGGCGATAAACATACCGAGGAACAGGCTGCGGGTATCTGAGAACTGGCGCAGCAGCACATCTTTCACCACGTGCATCTCACCGTCCACCAGCATTTCCACCGTGGTCGGCGTCACGCAGATAAAGCAGATCACCGCCAGCAGGCCGGGGAACAGGGACTTAATGCCGTTAATACGCCCCAGCTCAATGCCGATTAAAAACACCGCGCCGATGTTGAGAAAGTTCAGCGTGGCATAGTTGAGCGCGCTGGTGATCGGCTTTAAGGCCGCGAGAAACGACAGCGACTGAAAGCTCGCCAGACCGTTTTTCGGATCCAGCACCATATTGGAGATCAATACCGAGAACGCCCCCACTATGATGACTGGCATTAAGGTAATAAACGCAGACTTGATCGCCTGGATATAGCGATAGCTGTTGAAGGTAGTGGCAAAACTGCCCAGAGCGTCGATCAGTTTTTCCTGAAATGCCATAGGGTAATACCTCAGTAAAAGGGCTTTTATTGAATAAGGTGTACAGCCGGATACTATTGGTATGCCAAAAATAGCGTCCACAGGCGATTTGTTCTGTGATTAAGCTCCCAACGCCGTTAGAGGTATTCCAGATTATGATTTATCACCATTTTGGTATACCAATGGCAGGCATTTATTCCGCGGGCGATGATCGTTACTGAAAAGCGTGATCGTTATGGGGTTTTGTCCTTCCCACGTCGCTTATGCGCCGGATGGTCTGTGTTAAACTGCAAACCATTACGTGGAAACAGGAATTTCGAATGGCAACAATGCTGGATGTCTCACTGCGTGCGGGCGTGTCGAAGGCCACCGTTTCGCGCGTGCTGAACGGCACAGGTCAGGTTAAAGAGAGCACGCGCCAGCAGGTATTTCGCGCGATGGAGGAGCTGGGCTATCGTCCGAACTTTCTCGCGCGCTCGCTGGCTAACCAGACCAGCAACAGCATCGGTCTGGTCGTCTCGACGTTCGACGGTTTTTACTTTGGTCGTTTGCTACAGCAGGCGTCACGGCAGACCGAAACGCACGGTAAACAGCTGATTGTTACCGACGGTCACGATGCCCCTGAACAGGAAGAACTGGCGGTGCAGATGCTCGCCGACCGCAAGTGCGACGCCATCGTGCTTTACACGCGATACATGAGCGAAAAGACGATCCTGAAGCTGATCAACAGCGTGCAGACGCCGCTGGTGATCATTAACCGCGAAGTGAGCCAGGCGGCGGATCGCTGCGTCTTCTTTGAACAGCAGGACGCAGCCTTCAAAGCGGTGGATTACCTGATAAGCCAGGGCCATCGGGAGATCGCCTGTATCACCGTCCCGATCCACACCCCAACGGGTAAAGCGCGGCTGATGGGCTACCGTAAGGCGCTGGAGAAGCACGGTATTCGTCTCGATGAGCGGCGGATTAAATACGGCGATGCAGGCATGATGCGGGGTTACGAGCTGTGCAAGGAGCTGATTGCGGAAAAGACATCGTTCAGCGCCCTGTTTGCCTGTAACGATGACATGGCCCTGGGCGCCTCCAAAGCATTACACCAGGCCGGGCTGAAGATCCCGCAGGATATTTCGCTGTTTGGTTTTGACGATGCCCCCAGCGCAAAGTGGCTGGAGCCTGCCCTGTCGTCGGTGTATTTGCCGATCGACAACATGATCGTGACGGCGATCGACCAGGCGATCCGGCTGGCAAAAAACCAGCCGGTTGAAGCGATCCCACCGTTCACCGGCACGCTGGTGTTACGCGATTCGGTGACAACAGGGCCCTGGTTTAATCAGACCAGCTCTAACGCCAGCAGCTCCTGAATGGTCTGGCGACGGCGAATCAGCCGCGCCACGCCGTTATCAAACAGCACTTCCGGCAGCAGCGGACGGCTATTGTAGTTCGAAGACATAGACGCCCCGTACGCACCGGTATCATGCAGCACCAGATAATCTCCCGGTTTTACCTCTGGCAGCGAACGGGTTTCGACTTTCCCGCCTTCCTGCTGAGTAAAGACGTCACCGGATTCACACAGCGGGCCGGCAACAACGGTCTCGATGCGCGGGGCGTTGACCAGATCGCGGCCATCGGCGGCAAGCGCGGTGATGTGATGATAGCTGCCGTACATGGACGGGCGCATCAGGTCGTTGAAGCCAGCATCAATCAGCACAAAGTGACGGCTTCCCATCTCCTTCACGCTCCGCACCTGCGCCACCAGCACGCCAGCTTCGGCGACCAGGAAACGACCCGGCTCAATCTCCAGCTTCACCGCATGGCCCAGATGAGCGGCGATGCTGTCACGCGCGGCGCTCCACAGGCCGTAATAGTGATCCGTGTCGATCGCCTCTTCCCCTTCGCGGTAAGGGATCGAAAGCCCTCCCCCGGCGGAGATCGCCTCCAGATCCTGACCAAAATCGATAACCTGACGCACCATCGCGCCACAGACCTGCTCAAGATGGCCATAATCCACGCCGGATCCGATATGCATGTGAATACCCACCAGCTTAAGGTTGTAACGTTGTAAAACCTCCAGCGCCGCAGGCATATCGGCATACCAAATCCCGTGCTTGCTGTTTTCGCCCCCGGTGTTGGTTTTCTGACTGTGACCGTGACCAAAGCCCGGGTTGATGCGCAGCCAGACGCGATGGCCCGGGGAAACCTGCCCAAGCTGTTCCAGCATATCCACCGAACCGGCATTCACCGGGATTTGCAGCTCGTGCACGCGCGCCAGCGTGGCGTCGTCTATCAGGTCAGCGGTGAAGACGATCGCGTCGCTATCGGCCTTTGGATCAAACCCGGCCGCCAGCGCACGTTCGATTTCACCCAGCGATACGGAGTCAACCTTCACGCCCTGCTCGCGCATCATGCGCAGAATATGAATATTGGAGCAGGCCTTCTGCGCAAAACGCACCACGTCAAACTGATGCAGCGCGGCGATTTTCTCGCGAACAATCTGCGCATCGTAGACCCACACCGGACAGCCGAATTCGGCAGGCAGGCGCAGCAGGTTATCGGCGTTTAAATCGGTTTCGGTCTGGTTGAGCGGGCGTGGCATGGTCGTCTCCGGTATTCTTTTTTTATCATTACGCCATAGCCTGAAGAGAATAAAAAATATCGTTTTATCGTGAGTCTATGCAAAAATGATATGGAACACGCTCAGCCATCAGGTGCCCTATGCCCGCCGTTAACCTACGCCATATCGAGATTTTTCATGCGGTGATGACCACCGGCAATCTCACTGAAGCCGCGCAGATGCTGCACACCTCGCAGCCGACGGTCAGCCGCGAGCTGGCGCGTTTTGAGAAAGTGCTGGGGCTGAAGCTGTTTGAACGCACCCGCGGCAGGTTGCATCCAACGGTGCAGGGTTTACGTCTTTTTGAGGAGGTTCAGCGCTCCTGGTACGGGCTGGACAGGATCGTGAGCGCGGCGGAGAGCCTGAGGGAGTTTCGCCAGGGCGAGCTGTCCATCGTCTGCCTGCCGGTCTTTTCTCAGTCATTCCTGCCGGTACTGCTACAGCCGTTTCTGGCCCGCTATCCGGAGGTCAGCCTGACCATCGTGCCGCAGGAGTCGCCGCTGCTGGAGGAGTGGCTTTCGGCCCAGCGCCACGATCTGGGTCTGACCGAAACCCTCGTCACGCCAGCGGGAACGGAACGCACGGAGCTGCTCTCGCTGGATGAGGTCTGCGTGCTGCCTGCCAGCCACCCGCTTGCTTTCAAAGCAGTTCTGACCCCGGCAGATTTTCACGGTGAGAACTATATCAGCCTGTCGCAGACCGACAGCTACCGGCAGCTTCTGGATGGCCTGTTTGCCGAACATCAGGTGAAGCGGCGGATGGTGATGGAAACGCACAGTGCGGCATCAATTTGCGCGATGGTGCGCGCGGGCGTGGGTATTTCGGTGGTGAACCCGCTCACGGCTATGGACTACGCCAGCAGCGGCGTGGTTCTGCGCCGTTTTAGCGTTTCCGTTCCCTTTACCGTAAGCCTGATCCGCCCGCTGCACCGGCCCGCATCAGCGCTGGTTGATGCCTTTAGTGAACACCTGATTGCGCACGCGCGTCAGGTGGCGCTTCGCTTACCTGACCTGCAAAAACCTTTATGACAGCATAAACTCCACCGCATCCGCGGCATGGATGGCGGCGGTATCAAAGACCGGTATCGGGCTTTGGTCTGCCGGCACCAGCAGGCCAATTTCGGTACAGCCGAAGATGACTCCTTCCGCCCCCTGCTGCGCCAGTTTCTCAATCACGCTGACGTACCAGGCGCGCGAAGCTTCGCTGAAGGTGCCGAGGCACAGTTCATCAAAAATAATCTGGTTAATGCGCGCCCGGTCTGCCTCCTCCGGGATCAGGCTTTCAATCCCGAACTGGCTACTCAGCCGCCCGCGGTAAAAATCCTGCTCCATGGTGTAGCGCGTCCCCAGCAGCGCCACGCGCGTCATGCCGGCGGCACGTATGGCACGCCCGGTGGCATCCGCGATATGTAAGAACGGCAGCGAACAGCGGTCTTCAATATGCGACGCCACCTTATGCATGGTGTTGGTACACAGCAGAATACCCTGCGCGCCCGCACGCTCCAGGCCAAGTGCGGCGTCTGCCAGCATTTGCCCGGCTTTGTCCCACTCCCCGCTCGACTGGCAGGCTTCTATTTCATGGAAATCCACGCTGTGCAGCAGCAGGCTGGCCGAATGCAGACCGCCCAGACGCTGTTTGACGCCTTCATTAATCAGGCGGTAGTACGGGATCGTTGATTCCCAGCTCATGCCCCCTAACAGACCGATCGTTTTCATCTTTCCTCCTGTACGTTTCACCCAGTGAAGCAAACTTGTGATCGCCTTTCCAGTTATTTGGCTAAACGTTTTCTTTTCGCTGCGGCTGAGATAAGTTAAATGAAACAATGTTTCATTACATAACAGGGCGAAAATATGTTTATTTTCCATAAAGAGACCACGCTTGAGGATTTGGGCAACGGCGTGACGCGTCGTATTCTGGCGCACGATGGCAGGATGATGGCGGTGGAAGTGAATTTCGAGCAAGGTGCGATTGGCCCGCTGCATAACCACCCGCATGAGCAGCTCACCTACGTTCTCTCGGGGGAATTTGAGTTCACCATTGGCGAGGAAAAGCATGTGGTGACGGCGGGCGACACTCTCTATAAAAAGCCGCACGTGATGCACGGCTGCGTTTGCCTCAAACCCGGCACCTTGCTGGATACCTTTACGCCGGTACGCGAGGATTTCCTGAAATAAAAAAAGGCGCTCATCAGAGCGCCTTTTTTCATGTTATTCCGTAACCGGCTCAGGAAGTTGTTCCGGCAGCGGGTTGCGGGAGCGCATTGCTTCGCGCAGCAGCACGCTGCCACAGGCGAACAGCCCACCCAGAATACCCGCCAGCAGCACGATCAGTGCTTTGCCCGGGCCATCTTTTTTCACCGGCATAGAAGGAGAGAGCTGGTATTTGAACGGCTCCAGGCTCACGTCTTCGAAGGAGAGTTTTTGCAGCTGCGCCAGATAGTATTCGCGGTTCTGGAAATCGGCGTTCAGCTCAGAAACATCCTTCAGATTTTTTTCAATCTGCAATTTCTGCGCAATCCCGTCCGCGCCGAGCGCGACGGAGTAATCCGGATCGTCTTTCACCGCCTGTCCGTTACTGTAAACCGGCTTTTTGATCCCTGCCGCGTTCGCCACTTCCAGCGAGTAGTTAAGGCGTTGCAGGTTGGTATTGTGGATATTGGTCAGTCGAACCCGATCCAGCTCCAGCTGCTGCTGAACCGTTTTGGTTCTCAAGATCAGCTGATCGCGGATGTTTTGCATGGTCTCCTGCTCGACGATGCGGGAAATGTACTGAATGTAACCATTCAACACTTTCTGCGCGTCCTCTGCCGTTGGGGCAGTGAAGCTTAACGTCCAGGAGAGATACGGTGCTTTATCAGCATTTTTTTCCTGGGTGTTATCAATAGCCTTCATCTTTTCGGCGATATTGACCACCGCGCGGTGCAGCTCCAGCGGGTCAACCTCGGCGCCATCGAGCTGAGCCATCACGTAAGGAGAGCTCTTCATGTACTCTTCAAGCAGGGACTGAGACTGAAACTTTTTGATAAACAGATTAAATACATCCGCACGGGTAACTTTAACGTCCACATCAAGCACCTGCAGCGTCACCATCATCTGGCGCAGCGAACTCCACTGCGTCTGTTCCGCTGGCGTAATGACCGCTTTACTGGTCCATTTTTGCGGTATCAGGAAGGCGATTGCCAGGCCGACCAGTGCAAATGCAAACACAATGGTAATGATGCGTTTTTTTGCTGCCAGCAGGACGTCCAGCAGACCCAGGAGATCTATTTCTTTAGCGCTGACCGCCGGGGGAGCATAGTGAGGAAAGTTGAGATCCGTATGTTGTTTGAAATCCATTGCTGACATAACTGTTCTTCTTTTAAGGATGCAGTGAAATTCTGCCTGACTGGTTCCGGTTTGAGAAATCATACAAGAATTTAAGAATTATCTGAATGCCGAATTGGTACATCTGTAGACCTGCTATCAGATCTGGTAGTTAGCCACGCTGCGTGACTATTGTTTTTCCCGTTTCCACTTGTGCTTCGTATCGCCTCCTCGCAGCCCCGACGAACGTCCGTGAAAAGGCAAAAATGCCACCTCCCTCACTATATTGAAACAGCGTTTCGACGCTGATCACATTTCCATCATTAAGCGAATGACGCAGAAATAAATCGCAATAATATAAAATAAAACGATGTTTTAGTATCCAAGAACGGCGGTTCAGCTCTTTTGAAACCCAACGCATTTAGCGCAAAGAGGAAGGCAAAAAAGCGTTAAAAAACAATTTTATATTTAGCCGACGCCAGATATTGCACCCTAAAACTCAGCTCTCATGCCGCGCGATGCGGGCCTGGGAAGATGTAACAAAGCAGATTCCGTTTTAAACCATTGATCGCCAGGTAGGTATGTATGAATGAAAACAAGCTGCTGGGGCTCGCATGGATATCACCCTACATCATCGGGTTGATACTCTTTACGGCATTCCCCTTCGTCTCATCATTTTTCCTCAGCTTTACGGATTACGATTTGATGAGTCCGCCGGTGTTTAACGGCATCGAAAACTATCGCTACATGTTTACCGAAGACACGCTCTTCTGGAAATCAATGGGCGTGACCTTTGCATACGTATTTTTAACCATTCCGTTAAAGCTCGCCTTCGCATTAGGGATTGCCTTTGTCCTGAACTTTAAATTACGCGGCATCGGATTTTTCCGTACTGCCTACTATATTCCGTCGATCCTCGGCAGTTCCGTCGCCATTGCCGTATTGTGGCGCGCCTTATTTGCGATCGATGGCCTGCTGAACAGCTTTATCGGCGTATTTGGTTTTGACCCGGTGAACTGGCTGGGTGAACCGTCACTGGCACTAATGTCCGTTACCCTGCTGCGCGTCTGGCAGTTCGGTTCCGCGATGGTCATCTTCCTGGCCGCGCTGCAAAACGTACCGCAGTCCCAGTATGAAGCGGCGATGATCGATGGCGCATCGAAATGGCAGATGTTCATGAAGGTGACCGTGCCGCTGATTACGCCGGTGATCTTCTTCAACTTCATCATGCAGACCACGCAGGCGTTCCAGGAATTTACCGGGCCGTACGTGATCACCGGCGGCGGGCCGACCTATTCGACCTACCTGTTCTCGCTCTACATCTACGACACCGCGTTTAAGTATTTCGATATGGGTTATGGCGCGGCGCTGGCGTGGATCCTGTTCCTGGTGGTGGCCGTCTTCGCCGGTATCGCCTTTAAGTCGTCGAAATACTGGGTGTTCTACTCCGCCGATAAAGGAGGCAAAAATGGCTGATATTCAACAACTCTCCACGGCAAGAAGCATCGCCGAACGCGAAGTAGCCCGCACGCTGCGCAGAGAGAAAATCAATGCCACCGTTCGCTATGCGATCCTGCTGTTTGTCGGCCTGCTGATGCTTTACCCGCTGGTGTGGATGTTCTCCGCGTCGTTCAAACCGAACCACGAGATCTTCACCACCCTGAGCCTGTGGCCTGCCCATGCCACCTGGGACGGCTTCATCAACGGCTGGAAAACCGGCACCGAGTACAACTTCGGCCACTACATGCTGAACACCTTTAAGTATGTGATCCCGAAAGTGATCCTGACCATTATCTCCTCCACCATCGTGGCGTATGGCTTTGCCCGCTTCGAGATCCCGTGGAAGAAGTTCTGGTTCGCCACGCTCATTACCACCATGCTGCTACCCAGCACCGTGCTGCTGATCCCGCAGTACCTGATGTTCCGTGAAATGGGCATGCTGAACAGCTATATGCCGCTGTACCTGCCGCTGGCCTTCGCCACCCAGGGGTTCTTCGTCTTCATGCTGATCCAGTTCCTGCGCGGCGTCCCGCGTGACATGGAAGAGGCGGCGCAGATTGACGGCTGTAACTCCCTTCAGGTGCTGTGGTACGTGGTTGTGCCGATCCTTAAACCGGCCATTATCTCCGTCGCCCTGTTCCAGTTCATGTGGTCCATGAACGACTTTATCGGGCCGCTGATTTATGTCTACAGCGTGGATAAATACCCGATTGCACTGGCGCTGAAAATGTCCATCGACGTCACCGAAGGGGCGCCGTGGAACGAAATTCTGGCAATGGCGAGCATCTCCATTCTGCCATCCATCATTGTCTTCTTCCTGGCACAGCGCTACTTCGTACAGGGCGTCACCAGCAGCGGAATTAAAGGTTAAGAGGGAAATACCATGGCTGAAGTTATTTTCAACAAGCTGGAAAAGGTCTACTCCAACGGTTTTAAAGCGGTACACGCTATCGATCTTAAAATCGCCGAAGGGGAATTCATGGTGATCGTCGGCCCATCCGGCTGCGCCAAATCCACTACTCTGCGCATGCTGGCGGGACTGGAAACCATCAGCGGCGGCGAGGTGCGTATCGGCGACAAGATCGTGAACAACCTCGCGCCGAAAGAGCGCGGGATTGCGATGGTGTTCCAGAACTACGCCCTCTATCCACACATGACGGTGCGCGAGAATCTGGCCTTTGGCCTCAAGTTGAGCAAGCTGCCGAAAGATCAGATTGAGTCCCAGGTGAATGAAGCCGCTAAAATTCTTGAGCTTGAAGAGCTGCTTGACCGCCTGCCGCGCCAGCTTTCCGGCGGCCAGGCGCAGCGCGTGGCGGTAGGCCGTGCGATTGTGAAAAAGCCGGATGTGTTCCTGTTCGATGAGCCGCTTTCAAACCTCGACGCCAAACTGCGCGCCTCAATGCGTATCCGTATTTCCGACCTGCACAAGCAGCTGAAGAAATCCGGAAAACCGGCCACCACCGTTTACGTGACCCACGACCAGACCGAAGCGATGACCATGGGCGACCGCATCTGCGTGATGAAGCTCGGCCATATCATGCAGGTGGATACGCCGGACAATCTCTACCACAAGCCGAAGAACATGTTCGTAGCGGGCTTTATCGGCGCGCCGGAGATGAATATACGCAAAAGCGTGCTGGTCGAAAAAGCGGGACAGCTGCACATCGCCATTGGTGATGAAAGCATGCCGCTGAACGCGGAGAAGCAGGAGAAAGTCGCCGCTTACGCGGGTCAGGAGATCTTCTTCGGCGTGCGTCCGGAATTTGTGTCGCTCTCTGATGAGCCCTTCCCGAACGGCGGCTGTAGTGGGGAGATGGTGCGCGTTGAGAACATGGGCCACGAATTCTTTGTGTACCTGAAGGTCGCGGACTACGAACTGACCGCCAGAATCCCGTCCGATGAAGCTAAACCAATGATTGATAAGGGACTTCATCGTAAGGTGTATTTCACGTTTGATATGAATAAGTGTCATATTTTTGACGCAAAAACTGAACAGAACCTCTCTCTCTGATGGAGTGATAAAAATGAAAAAAGTGCTTTTAAGCGCAGCTATCTCCGCGACCCTGGGCCTTACCGCTTTGCCATCGATGGCGCAGAATGTGGATTTACGGATGTCCTGGTGGGGCGGCAACGGCCGTCACCAGGTCACCCTGAAAGCGCTGGAGGAGTTCCATAAGCAGAACCCGGACATCAACGTGAAAGCGGAATACACCGGCTGGGACGGTCACCTCTCCCGTCTGACCACCCAGATTGCGGGTGGAACCGAGCCAGACGTAATGCAGACGAACTGGAACTGGCTGCCGATCTTCTCCAAAACCGGTGACGGCTTCTACGATCTGAACAAGTTGAAGGAGGTGATCGACCTGTCGCAGTTCGATCCCAAAGAGCTGCAAACCACCACCGTGGATGGCAAGCTGAACGGCATTCCGATCTCGGTGACGGCGCGGGTGTTCTACTTCAATGACGAAACCTGGAAAAAAGCGGGTATTGCGTACCCGAAAACCTGGGACGAGCTGATGGCGGCCGGTAAAACCTTCGAGAGCAAGCTCGGTAAGCAATACTATCCGGTGATCCTGGAGCACCAGGATACGCTGGCGCTGCTGAATTCGTACATGATCCAGAAGTACAACATTCCTGCGGTGGATGAGAAAACCAAAAAGTTCAGCTACACAAAGGAACAGTGGGTGGAGTTCTTCCAGACCTACAAAAAGCTGATCGACAGCCACGTCATGCCGGACACCAAATATTATGCCTCATTTGGTAAGAGCAACATGTATGAGATGAAGCCGTGGATCCAGGGAGAATGGGGCGGCACCTATATGTGGAACTCCACCATCAACAAATATTCCGACAACCTGAAGCCACCGGCGAAACTGGAGCTGGGCAGCTACCCAATGCTGCCGGGCGCCACCGACGCGGGCCTGTTCTTCAAACCGGCGCAAATGCTGTCGATTGGTAAGTCGACCAAAAACCCGGAAGCGGCGGCGAAGCTGATTAATTTCCTGCTCAACAGCAAAGAAGGGGTCGATACGCTGGGCCTTGAGCGTGGCGTACCGCTGAGCAAAGTAGCGGTGCAGTATCTGACTGAAGACGGCACCATTAAAGAGGACGATCCTTCCGTGGCAGGCCTGCGTCTGGCGCAGTCGCTGCCGGCGAAACTCACCGTCTCGCCATACTTTGACGACCCACAGATTGTGGCGCAGTTCGGTACTTCTTTGCAGTATATCGACTACGGCCAGAAAACCGTGGAAGAGACGGCCGCTGACTTCCAGCGTCAGGCGGAGCGTATTTTGAGACGTGCGATGCGGTAAACACTAAGCCGTTTACCGGGCCTACACGGTATCGTAGGCCCGGTAAGCGAAGCGCCACCGGGCAATTACATTACACGCCGATATTACGTAGTTTCTCCCCTCTCATCAGCTTGCGTTCAATATGCTCCAGGGTCACGCCCTTGGTTTCGGGGATCAGCCAGAAGGTCACACCGATAAACGCCACGTTCAGCACCGTATAGAGCCAGAAGGTGCCTGCCGCGCCAATCGCATCCAGCAGCGTCAGGAAGGTCGCGCCAATGATCATGTTCGACACCCAGTTGGTGGTGGTGGAACAGGTGATACCAAAGTCGCGGCATTTCAGCGGCTGTATTTCAGAGCACAGGATCCACACCACCGGCGCGGCGCTCATCGCGTAACCGGCGATACACATCATGGTCATGCCCACGGAGAGCCAGGAGAGGCCGCTTGACGCCGTGCCGTTATCGAACTGCATCAGGCAGTAGCCAAGGATTAAGGTGCCGAGCGCCATCACGCTAAAGCCAATTTTCAGGGCGGGTTTACGTCCGGCCTTATCAACGGTGAACACCGCGATAAAGGTGGCGAACATAAAGGTCAGCCCCACCACCAGCGTGGCGATCATCTGCTGTTCGGTGGTGGTAAAACCGGCCATTTTAAAAATGCGCGGGGCGTAATACATAATGATGTTCATCCCCGTAAACTGCTGCATCGCCTGTAACAGCATGCCGAGGAACACTGCGCGGCGCACGTTGCGGTTCGCCTTAAACAGGGACCAGCCGCCCTGCTTCAGCTTCAGGCTTTCGCGGATTTCGTTCAGCTCTTCACGCGCTTTTTCAGACGTGTCGCGCAACATGCGCAGCACCTCTTCCGCCTCCACGTGACGCCCTTTTTGCGCCAGCCAGCGCGGGCTGTTCGGCAGGAAAATGACTAACACAATCAGCAGCAGCGCAGGCAGCGCCAGCACGCCAAGCATTGCCCGCCAGTTGCCGCTGTAGCTGAAGTACGTATCCGACAGAAACGCCAGCACGATACCGAGCGTCACCATCAGCTGATACATACTGATCATCTTCCCGCGCACGTTCTCACTTGCCATTTCAGAGAGATAAAGCGGCGCGGTGTAGGACGCGATACCCACAGCTACGCCAAGCAACACGCGTGAAAGCAGCAGCACTTCTATGTTTGTCGCAAACGCGGAGCCGATGGAGCCTGCGACGAACAGGATCGCCCCAACCATCAGGCTGTATTTGCGCCCGAGACGGAACGACAGCCAGCCGTTAAACAACGCGCCGATGGCCGCGCCCAGCATCATGCTGCTCACCACCCACTCTTGCAGGCGGTTGCTTAACGTAAAGTGGTCGGTAATAAAGGGCAGTGCGCCAGCGATAACGCCGATATCCAGACCAAACAGTAGACCGGCTACGGCGGCCGCAACAGAAACAAACTGGTTCATGCGTCGGGTATCGCGCAGCGCAGCGGGCATAAGGGTAGAGTCATTTATAGATGTCATAGTTTCCTGCCTCAACAGCGAAATTCGTTAAGTGAAATTACGAGATACCGGAAGAAAGTGTCAGGTCGGAACTGGTGAAGATATGGATTATTTCGCTACGACATACCGTTCTGTGATGGACATTACAATTTCAAATCAGGGTGGTTTAACCTTATTTTTTATTAATTAGTTAATATTTAAGCAATAAATGTGTGATACCCGTCATTTATTCCTTTTTAGTATGGATTTTTCATCTTTAAGGATATGGATAAAGCCAATTTTGGCGCAAAAAAAACCTCCACCCGAGGGCAGAGGTTCTTTATTAAGGCTGAATTAACGTGCCAGCCAGCCGCCGTCAACGGCGACGGTATAGCCGTTAATGTAATCCGAAGCCGGAGAAGCCAGGAACACAACCGGGCCCATCAGATCGCTCGGCAGACCCCAGCGACCCGCTGGAATACGTTCCAGAATTGCCGCGCTGCGCTCTTCATCAGCACGCAGCTGCTGGGTATTGTTGGTGGCCATGTAGCCCGGCGCAATCGCGTTGACGTTGATATTGTGCTGCGCCCACTCGTTCGCCAGCAGACGGGTCACGCCCATCACGGCGCTCTTCGATGCGGTGTAAGACGGTACGCGGATGCCGCCCTGGAAAGAGAGCATGGAGGCAATATTGATGATCTTGCCGCCTTTCCCCTGCGCGATGAAGTGCTTCGCAGCCGCCTGGGACATAAAGAACACGCTCTTGATGTTCAGGTTCATCACGTCGTCCCAGTCCGTTTCGCTGAAGTTAATCGCATCTTCACGGCGAATCAGGCCCGCATTGTTGACCAGAATATCGATATGCCCGAACTCCGCCACCGCGCGATCCAGCAGTTCAGGGATCGCATCGATTTTGCGCAGGTCCGCGGTCAGGCTCAGGAAACGACGGCCCAGCGCGGTGACGCGCTCGATGGTTTCCGTTGGCTCTACGATGTTAATCCCGACGATATCACAGCCCGCTTCCGCCAGACCTAACGCCATACCCTGCCCCAGCCCGGTGTCACACCCGGAAACCACAGCCACTTTACCCTGCAGAGAAAATGCATCCAGAATCATGTTTGTTCCTTAATCGTTCAGCGCCTGTCACCAACAGGCAGATGTGTGCTTAACTGCCTGCGACTAGCGCAGATCCTTAACAGCGACGTGGTCCATGTCATCGAAGACCTGGTTTTCACCGACCATACCCCAGATAAAGGTATAAGCTTTCGTTCCCACGCCAGAGTGGATGGACCAGCTTGGCGAAATGACCGCCTGCTCGTTGTGCATCACGATATGGCGAGTTTCCTGCGGCTGTCCCATCATGTGGAACACGCAGGCATCTTCATCCATGTTGAAGTAGAAATAGACTTCCATGCGGCGCTCGTGGGTATGGCACGGCATGGTGTTCCACAGGTTGCCCGGCGCAAGCTCGGTCAGCCCCATGCTGAGCTGGCAAGTTTCCAGCACATCCGGTACGAAGTATTTATTGATGGTGCGGCGGTTGCTGGTGAGGTTGTCACCAAGGGTCACCGGGGCAACGTCCGCTGGCGTGACTTTTTTGGTTGGGTAAGTCGTATGAGCCGGGGCGCAGTTGTAGTAGAACTTCGCCGGTTTGCAGCCATCGATGCTGGCGAACACCACTTCTTTCGCGCCTTTGCCGACGTACAGCGCGTCACGGTGACCAATTTCGTAGCACTGGCCATCGACGGTTATGGTGCCCGGCCCGCCAATGTTAATCACGCCCAGTTCACGGCGTTCGAGGAAGTAGCTCACGCCCAGCTGTTTGCCCACTTCACCGCCCACGGAGACGGTTTTCGCCACCGGCATAATCCCGCCCACAATAATGCGGTCAATATGGCTGTAGACCATGGTGTACTTGTCGGCTTCGAACACTTGCTCAACTAAAAACTCACTGCGCAGCCCCTGAGTATCCAGCGTTTTTGCGTGCGCACTGTGGATGCTTTGTCTGACGTCCACGTAAACCTCCAGAATTAATCGTGCCCGAAGGCAAAGATGAATAACGAAACAATGTTCCGTTTTCGTGATGAACACATATTATCCCCTGTACATGGGGTTTTCAATTATATTTAAAACAACGTTTCATTTTTTCTGTATGTTTATGCCAGAAATGGTGTTTCGATCACGATAAATCTTTAAGCCCCTCAATCTGGTTAAAGAAACTGAGAATTTGCGCTGTCAGTCACACATAATGAAACGATGTTTTGATAATTTAACACCTAGTTTTCAACCTACATTACGCGTTCAAAGGAGTGCATTATGGCTAAAGGTATGCGGGTCAAGCTGAACTACGAGGTCAGCCGCGATCCGGATACAGGCGTGGAAGTTACCCGCCTGACCCCACCGGAAGTAACCTGTCATCGCAACTACTTTTACCAGAAGTGCTTCTTTAACGATGGCAGCCACCTGCTGTTCGCCGGGGAGTTCGACGGTCACTGGAACTATTACCTGCTGGATCTGAAAAACGCCGAAGCGGTGCAGCTGACCGAAGGCGCGGGCGATAACACCTTTGGCGGGTTCCTCTCTCCGGACGATCAATCCCTCTACTATGTGAAAAACGATCGCACCCTGCTTGAGGTGGATTTACAGACGCTGGCAGAGCGCGAAGTGTACCGCGTCCCGGAAGAGTGGGTTGGCTACGGCACCTGGGTCGCGAACAGCGACTGCACCAAACTGGTAGGTATTGAGATTGCCAGACGTGACTGGACGCCACTCAACGACTGGAAAATTTTCCACGACTTCTTCCACAAAGGGCCGCACTGCCGCCTGCTGCGCGTTGATCTAAAAACGGGTGAAAGCACCACCATCCATGACGAGAAGATCTGGCTGGGACATCCGATTTATCGCCCGTTCGATGACAATACCGTGGCCTTCTGTCATGAAGGGCCACACGACCTGGTTGACGCCCGCATGTGGCTGGTCAACGAAGATGGCAGCAACGTGCGGAAAGTGAAAACGCACGCGGAAGGGGAAAGCTGCACGCATGAATTTTGGGTGCCGGACGGGTCCGCGCTGATCTACGTCTCTTACCTGAAAGGTCAGCAAGGTCGTACCATCTCCCGCTTCAATCCGGACACCGGCGTGAATGAAGCGGTAATGAACATGCCCGCCTGTTCGCACCTGATGAGCAACGTTGACGGCACCATGCTGGTTGGCGACGGTTCCGGCACGCCTGTCGATGTGAAAGACACCGGCGGCTACACCATTGATAACGATCCTTATCTGTATGCCTTTGACGTGGCGAAGAAAGCCTATTACCGCATTGCCCGTCATGACACTTCCTGGGCTACGGTGGCGAACAGCCGCCAGGTAACCCACCCGCATCCGTCCTTCACGCCGGACGAAAAAGCGGTGCTGTACAGTTCCGATAAAGACGGCAAACCAGCCCTCTATATCGCGAAACTCCCCGAGCAACCTGAAATGTTGCATGCCTGAATGAGTTAGTGTTTCTGTAACTGGCCTTGCCCTCCGATTCGGAGGGCTTTTTTTTGGGTGATTGCGGCGCTTTTTGCCGGGTGGCGCTAACGCTTACCCGGCCTACGAAACGACTGATTGGAGAGAAAGTGTATGCCGGGTAGGCGCAGCGCCACCCGGCATACGAAACGACGGAGTGGAAGGAAAGTGTAGGCCGGGTAAGCGCAGCGCCATCCGGCGGTTTTTAGCGAAGAAACTGGATTATCAGAAGGAGTACGCCACGCCTAAACGGAAACGGGTCTGGCGTTCGTCAGTGTCTTTAACCCCCACGTTGCCCACCTCAACATACGGTGCCCAGTTTTTATCCCATTTGTAGGCGAGCTTGGCGTTATATTCATTGGAATAATCTTTATTGTTATTTCGGGCCACGCCTTCAGAGCTTTTCGCGTAAACATAGTTCAGCTCGGTACGCCAGTCACCAAATACCCAACCGACCCACGCATCACCACGGTTAACTTTATCATCGTCCTTATTTGAGCTTGACGGGTAGCGGGTATATTCATAACGGTAACGCGCGGCCACGTAGAAGCCATTATCGAAACTATATTGCACATGCAGATTCGGTTTATAAATGGTACGACTGTCTGTGCTTTCAATCGTAAACGCAGGCGTCAGGGCGATATTGTCTGTCGCTTTCCAGCGCCAGCTAATCTGATCTTCGTGACCGTTCCCCACCACATCCGCGAATGGCTGATCTGCCTTGTCCCCGCCTGATTTCCACTTCGCCTCGACTGAAAAACCGAAGCCATTGTCAAAGCGGTGCGAGACGGCAACACGGTCGGCATTCGAGCCGCTGTCAATATATTCGTGACGCAGATCGACGGTAACGGCGCTAGCCGCAAAAGAGGCACTAATAAGGGAAGCAAGGAGCAGAGATTTCTTAAACATGAAAAAACCCTCAATTAAAATAACGTTTCGTTTTTATGAAACTTGAGTTTATTTTTTATGTACCGTTATTTTAGTGACAAGGATCGAAATTATTTGTTTCATTTTTTTTGGCAAAGATCGACGTGAACCTCATCAACAAAAAAGGCGTATAACGCATAAATTCCAGGCGTGAGATCACACTAAGAACTTCACAAAGCGAATAATTCACCGCGCAATAATTATTGTGGGCTTAAGAAAGAACGCAGAAGTGTTAAAAAAGGATTCTGCGGACATAAAAAAACCTCCCGAGGGAGGCTTTCTGTGCGCAGAGGGGGAAATTACCGTTCGATAGCCAGGGCTACCCCCTGCCCTCCGCCAATGCAGAGCGTTGCGATCCCTTTTCGGGCGTTACGCTTTTTCATTTCGTGGACTAGCGACACCAGAATGCGGCAGCCGGAAGCGCCAATAGGATGACCGAGCGCGATCGCACCGCCGTTGACGTTGACCCGTAGCGGATCCCATTCCAGCATTTTCCCGACCGAGATCGCCTGTGCAGCAAAGGCTTCATTGACTTCAATCAGATCTACATCGTTCAGCTGCCAGCCCGCCCGCTCAAGACAGCGGCGCGTGGCATAGACCGGGGCGATCCCCATTAACGCAGGATCAACACCCACGCTGGCAAACGCTTTGATGCGCGCCAGCACCGGCAGCGCCAGCTCCTGGGCTTTGCTTTCACTCATCATCATCACCGCCGCCGCACCGTCGTTAATGGATGATGCGTTACCTGCCGTTACAGAACCGAGCGTTTCGAAGGCCGGATCGAGTTTTGCCAGCCCTTCTGCGCTGGCATCGGTGCGCGGCTGCTCGTCGGTATCAACGATGAGCGCTTCGCCGTTCTGGCGTTGGGTACTGACCGGGACAATTTCATCGCGAAAACGGCCGGAGTCGATCGCTGCACGCGCTTTTTGCTGCGAGCTAAGCGCATACGCATCCTGAAGTTCGCGGCTGATGCCGTATTCCCGCGCCAGGTTTTCCGCCGTTACGCCCATATGGTAGTCGTTGAAGGCGTCCCACAGCCCGTCATGAACAAGGCTGTCAAGCAGCTGACTGTTCCCGAGCTGCGCGCCGGTCCGGCTGTCGGTCAGGACATGCGGGGCGCGGCTCATGTTTTCCTGCCCTCCGGCAATGACCACGTCCGCTTCACCGCACTGGATGGCCTGCGTCGCAAGGTGGAGCGCTTTCAAACCTGAACCACAGACGTCGTTGATGGTAATCGCCGAAACGGTATTAGGCAGGCCGCCCTTCAGCGCCGCCTGGCGCGCAGGGTTTTGTCCCGCGCCCGCGGTCAGCACCTGGCCGAGGATCACCTCATCAATTTCATGTGCGGCAACCCCGCTGCGTTCCACCAGCGCTCTTACCACCACGCTGCCGAGATCAACCGCAGAGTGACGCGCAAGCGCTCCCTGAAAACAGCCGATAGCCGTACGTAACGCACCCACTATAACGACATCTTTCATCACGACCTCTGTGCAAAATGACATGACGATAGTAGAGGATTGTTATCAACAATTGACGCAAATGTTTAAAATTAGTGAGTTTAGTCACAGGATTATCGTGCGTCCTGCAAGTACTGGCGCAGCCAGCTTCCGGCGACGCCGGGCGGGGTTCTTTTGTTCCATACCAGATCGATGGCAATCGACCTCGGCCAACCCGGCACGTTCAGCTGCACCAGCGATTTCGATGCGGCAAATTCGTCGACCAGCGCGCAGGGTAACGCGCACCAGCCAAAGCCCTGTACCGCCATGCTTAGCAGCAGCAGGTAGTTCGGCGCAGACCAGACCGGCCCGCGCGCAAGGGGCGCTTCACGTTCAAGATAGGTACTCAGCCGCAGCTCGCGCCAGCCATGCAGCTCGTCCGCCTGCGTCTCATGTTGCCCTGCCAGAGGATGTCCGGCAGAAACGTAAATAGCCATCCGCGTCTGCATAGGCAGACGGGTCGCGCCAATATCGGTCGGGTAGCTGTCGCGTGCTTCCGTCAGGCCAATTTGCGCCCGCTCCTTTTGCAGCAGATCGATCACGTCCTCCTCTTCCCCAATCAGGCACTCAAATTCGGTGTGCGGAAAACGCTGGTCGAACTGGCTCATCATCTCTTCCAGCACGGTCGGGTTAAGCGTATCGGAGAGAACAAAGGTAAAACGCGCCTCCGTTTGCGCTGTTAAGGATACGGCCAGCTCATCAAGGCGCGCGCTGGCGGCGAGGATTGACTGGACATAGCCCAGCACCTGTTCACCCTGGGCGGTTAACACCGGGTGACGCGCCGAGCGATCAAACAGCTCAAAGCCAAGGTCAGCTTCAAGGTTGGCGATGGAGGTGCTGATGGTGGACTGGCTTTTACGCAGCCGTCGTGCCGCAGCTGAAAACGAACCTGCGGCGACAGTTTCAACAAACGCGGTCAGTGCTTCGGGAGAATAACGCATGATGTATCTACTTTATCGATGGATACCATCTTTTATATATCACCTTAAGCGATAAGAATAGGCCGCATCAACGCCCATACTGGCGTCTTTATGAGGTAAATATGCAACATCAGGATGCACTCCAACGTAAATTGCCGGAGCGGATCTTCCATGCCGTCTGTTTTGAAGGTATTGCTACGGCGATCCTCGCCCCTACGGCCGCGTGGCTAATGCAGCGCTCGGTGGTTGAAATGGGGGGTCTCACTATTATTCTGGCGACCACGGCAATGCTCTGGAACATTATCTATAACTTTGGCTTCGACCGTTTCTGGCCCGTTCAGCGGGTGAAGCGCACGGCAAAAGTGCGCGCCCTGCATGCGCTGGGTTTTGAATGCGGCTTTATTGTGATTGGCGTAACCATCGTTGCCGCCGTGCTGGGCGTGACGCTGCTCCAGGCCTTCACGCTGGAGATTGGTTTCTTCCTGTTCTTCCTGCCGTACACCATGCTCTACAACTGGGCGTATGACACCCTGCGGGAGAAAATTATCAAGCGCCGCCAGCAACGTCGCGCCCTGGCAAGCGAATGACCTTCCGGCCGGAGACCTTCTCCGGCCCAACCCCAGCGAAGCAACGGCGACCTCAACGCATAATTATGGTAAATTGCACTCCTTTTTGTTCGTTTTATAGTTGATACGTTGCTCTAATGTCGAAAATTTGGTCAAAAGAAGAGACTCTCTGGAGTTTCGCCCTCTACGGCACTGCCGTGGGCGCAGGAACCCTGTTCTTGCCCATTCAGCTCGGCTCTGCTGGCGCGATTGTCCTGCTGATCACCGCCCTTGTGGCGTATCCCTTAACCTACTGGCCGCATAAAGCGCTGGCGCAATTTATTCTGTCGTCGAAGACGAAAGGCAACGAAGGGATCACCGGTGCCGTTTCCCATTACTACGGCAAAAAGATCGGCAACCTCATTACCACGCTCTATTTCGTGGCCTTCTTTGTGGTGGTTCTGATTTACGCGGTGGCGATAACCAACTCACTTACTGAACAGCTGGCGAAACGGATGACGGTGGATACCAGCGTGCGGATGCTGGTGAGTTTTGGCGTGGTGCTGATTTTGAATCTGATCTTCCTGATGGGGCGGCACATCACCATTAAGGTGATGGGTTTCCTTGTCTTTCCGCTGATCGCCTATTTCCTGTTTGTCTCGCTGTATCTGACGGGCAGCTGGCAGCCGTCGCTGCTGACCAGCCAGATGGCCTTCGACCAGCATACGCTGCACCAGGTGTGGATATCGATCCCGGTGATGGTTTTCGCTTTTAGCCATACCCCGATCATCTCGACCTTCGCCGTAGATCGTCGCGAGAAATACGGTGAAGAGGCTATGGGTAAATGCAAAAAAATCATGAAAGTGGCGTACCTGATCATCTGCCTCAGCGTGCTGTTCTTTGTGTTCAGCTGCCTGCTTTCGATTCCACCGTCCTATATCGTGGCGGCAAAAGAGGAAGGGGTGACGATCCTGTCCGCGCTGTCGATGATGCCTTCGTCCCCGGCATGGCTGGGCATTTCCGGCATTATCGTGGCAATTATAGCGATGTCGAAATCGTTCCTCGGCACCTATTTTGGCGTGATTGAAGGGGCAACGGAAATTGTGAAATCGTCGCTGAATCAGGTGGGGGTGAAGAAAAGTCGCGCCTTTAACCGCGCGGTTTCGATTCTCGGCGTGTCGCTGATTACCTTTGCGGTCTGCTGCATCAACCCGAATGCGATCTCCATGATTTACGCCATCAGCGGTCCGCTTATCGCCATGATCCTGTTCATCATGCCGACGCTGTCGACGTACCTGATCCCGTCGTTAAAACCGTACCGCTCCATCGGCAACCTGCTGACGCTGATTGTGGGTGTGCTGTGTGTGTCGGTGATGTTTGTCGGTTGAGTGTGCTGCCCGGCGCAATGCCGGGCATCTGTTTTACGCCCGAATATCGTCATACTCCCGCGTATTATCAAACTCATGCTTCGCAAACGGACACAGCGGGATAATTTTACGGTTCTCCCCGCGCATCTTCTCTACCACCTTTGCCACCAGCTGTTTACCCACTCCCTGCCCTTTCAGGCTCGGATCCACATCGGTGTGCTCGATGATGCTCAGATGCTCGCCGGTCGGGACAAAGACGATCTCCGCAACCTGATTGCCTTCGGCGTCGTTGACATAAAAATTGTTATGGCCTTCAAGAATATTCATGGTTCCTCACTTATTTTAGGCGGTACTTCAGCGCACCGCTCGGGCAGGTATCAATTACGCGCGCAACAGTTTCTGCATCCACTTCATCCGGTGCGATCCAGGGTTTACGCTTCAGGTCGAACAGCGCCGCGCTGCCGCGTACGCAGTTGCCCGAGTGTTTGCAGATCCCTGTGTTGAAGTAGACATCGATTTTCTCACCGGTATAGGCCCGGTACCCTGCATCCAGTAGCTCCTGATCCATGACATTGCCTCTGTAATTATTGTGGTGACAAATGCAGCATACCCTCACCCGATCCGCCTGACCACGTCAAAAACGACGATCGGATACACTGTTTCGGCTCGTTATTTTACTTTTCGCTTAAGACTATTCCGATTATAAAGAATCAGGTCGGCAAGATATATTTTTGCGCTACGTCAATTCTTGTAATCATTTCCGCCGCGTTCATATTAAGATTATTAGCTAAGCGGAATCCTAACGACACAAGTTATTTATCCCTAAGCAATGGATTTACTTCCAATTTTCAAAAAACGTAACGAAGCGGTATTTTCCCCGCATCTCTGGAAATGGCGCAAAACAACCCAGACAGGAAATTTGACTCTTCTCACATAACGACTAATGTTAATTTCTGAACGACAACTGATACGAATTACTTATCGTATCACCTGACATAAACGCAACATGAGGGTTGATATATGGCAGAGCAACATCGTGGTGGTTCCGGTAATTTCGCGCAAGACCGTGAAAAAGCATCAGAAGCTGGACGTAAAGGCGGCCAGCACAGCGGCGGTAATTTCAAAAACGATCCGCAACGCGCATCTGAAGCGGGTAAGAAAGGGGGACAGAACAGTCACGGCGGGGGCCGTAAATCTGATAACTCCTGATCTTATTTAAAGCTCTTCTAAATATACCGAGAGCATGCTGCGGGCCTGTCGGCTCGCAGTACCTTCCCTTTATTTCACTGGAGCGAATATATGAATATGAAAACTGTTGAAGATGTATTTATTCACCTGTTATCCGATACCTACAGCGCTGAGAAGCAGCTGACCCGCGCGCTAAGCAAGTTAGCCCGTGCCGCATCAAGCGAGAAGCTGAGCGCTGCCTTCACGGCTCACCTTGAGGAGACGCAGGGACAGATCGAACGTATCGATCAGATTATTGAGCAGGAATCTGGCCTCAAGCTGAAGCGCATGAAATGCGTTGCAATGGAAGGCTTAATTGAAGAAGCCAACGAAGTTATTGAGAGCACTGAGAAAAACGAAGTGCGTGACGCTGCATTAATTGCCGCCGCACAGAAAGTCGAACACTACGAAATTGCCAGCTATGGCACCCTGGCCACCCTGGCTGAACAATTAGGCTATAAAAAAGCCGTTAAACTTCTTGCAGAAACGCTGGAAGAAGAAAAAGAAACCGATCTCAAATTAACCGATCTGGCTGTCGGCAATATTAATCAAAAAGCCCAGAAAGGATAAATAATAATTTGATGAGCATCAGCACCAACAATTAACCAGAAAATAAATCACAGGAGTTAATTATGAATCATGTAGAACACTACCATGATTGGCTACGCGATGCCCATGCGATGGAAAAGCAAGCCGAATCCATGCTGGAATCAATGGCCAGCCGTATTGATAATTATCCCGACTTACGTGCACGAATTGAACAACACGTTAATGAAACTAAACACCAAATTACCGTGCTGGAAGAAATTCTCGACCGCAATAATATTTCCCGTTCGGTCATAAAAGATTCCATGAGCAAAATGGCGGCGCTCGGCCAGTCCATTGGCGGCATGTTCCCTTCCGACGAAATTGTTAAAGGCTCCATCAGCGGCTACGTTTTTGAGCAGTTTGAAATTGCCTGCTACACCTCTCTGCTGGCCGCGGCCAAACAAGCGGGCGATACCGCCTCCATTCCAGCCATTGAATCCATTCTGGAAGAAGAGCGCCAGATGGCGGACTGGCTGATTCAACATATTCCACAGACGACGGAACAGTTCCTGCTGCGCTCCGACGCGGACGGCGTTGAAGCGAAAAAATAACGGAAGAGGGAGAAACTATGTTTCGACACGTAAAACAGCTGCAATACACGGTACGCGTAGCCGAACCGAATCCGGGTCTGGCTAATCTTCTGCTTGAGCAGTTTGGCGGGCCACAGGGCGAACTTGCCGCGGCATGTCGTTACTTTACGCAAGGATTGAGCGACGACGATCCCGGTCGTAAAGATATGCTGATGGATATCGCGACCGAGGAGTTAAGTCACCTGGAAATTATCGGCACCCTGGTGGGTATGCTTAATAAGGGTGCGAAAGGTGAACTGGCGGAAGGCGTTGAAAATGAAGCGGAGCTGTACCGGTCCATGACCGAAAACGGCAACGATAGTCATATCACTTCCCTGCTCTACGGGGGCGGTACTCCGCTCACTAACTCCGCAGGCGTACCGTGGACGGCGGCGTACGTGGATACCATTGGCGAACCCACCGCGGATCTGCGCTCTAACATTGCGGCCGAGGCGCGCGCCAAAATTATCTACGAACGGCTTATTAACGTAACGGACGATCCAGGTGTTAAAGATGCGCTGGCGTTTTTAATGACGCGTGAGGCAGCACACCAGCTTTCGTTTGAGAAGGCGCTCCAGTCGATCCGTAACAACTTCCCACCGGGTAAATTGCCTCCAATCGAAGAGTACACCAACAAGTACTACAATATGTCTGAGGGGGGAGAAGTTCGCGGAAGCTGGAACAGCGACAAGCATTTCGACTACGTGGAATCTCCTCAGCCAGCGGTCGATGGCGGTGACGGCGGCGCAAGCGTAACGCTCACAACAGAGCAGGCTACGCTGGTCAAAGCAATGTGCGCACGTACGAAATCCGATCCTAAAGCCGATCCGCTTACCGGTGCCGAGCTTGGCGCGGGTAAGAAAAAACCGTAACCGGTTTTGCCAGGCAGCCTGAGGCTGTCTGGCAATGCCTTGTGGGCTATCAGTTCCAGAGGTACGGAGCATGTTCGAGCTTGATGCGTTTCATCTGGCCAGGATACAGTTCGCCTTTACCGTCTCTTTCCATATTCTCTTTCCGGCAATCACCATCGGGCTTGCGAGCTATCTGGTGGTTCTCGAGGGCATGTGGCTTCGCACAAAAAATGATGTCTGGCGCTCGCTTTACCATTTCTGGCTGAAAATTTTCGCCGTTAACTTTGGTATGGGCGTGGTTTCCGGGCTGGTAATGGCTTACCAGTTTGGGACTAACTGGAGCGGATTTTCCCAGTTCGCAGGCAGCATAACCGGCCCTCTGCTCACTTATGAAGTCTTAACCGCCTTCTTCCTCGAAGCCGGATTTCTGGGCGTGATGTTGTTCGGCTGGAACAAGGTCGGCCCCGGCCTGCACTTCTTTGCCACCTGCATGGTAGCTCTGGGCACGCTGATGTCCACCTTCTGGATCCTCGCCTCCAACAGCTGGATGCACACCCCGCAGGGCTTCAGTATTCAGAACGGTCAGGTCATTCCCGAAGACTGGCTGGCCATTATTTTTAACTCCTCATTCCCTTACCGTCTGATCCATATGTCCATCGCCGCCTTCCTGTGCAGCGCCTTGTTTGTGGGCGCGTCCGGGGCATGGCATCTGCTGCGCGGCAACGACACGCCCGCTATTCGCAAAATGTTCTCTATGGCCATGTGGATGGCGCTGCTGGTCGCGCCCATCCAGGCAGTCGTTGGGGATATGCACGGCCTGAATACGCTTGAGCATCAGCCTGCCAAAATCGCCGCGATTGAAGGCCACTGGGAAAATCCGCCCGGCGAGGCTACCCCGCTGCTGCTGTTCGGCGTACCGGATATGGAGGAGGAGCGCACCAAATACGGGCTTGAAATTCCGGCGCTCGGCAGCCTGATCCTGACGCACAGCCTGGATAAACAGGTCCCGGCGCTGAAAGATTTCCCGAAAGAGGACCGCCCGAACTCGCTCATCGTCTTCTGGTCTTTCCGCATTATGGTCGGCATGGGGCTGCTGATGATTACGCTTGGTGTGCTGAGCGTCTGGCTGCGCTATCGCCGCCGGCTCTATCACTCGCGACCATTCCACTGGTTTGCCCTTTGCATGGGGCCAGCCGGACTGCTTGCGCTGCTCGCCGGGTGGGTCACCACCGAAGTGGGCCGCCAGCCGTGGGTCGTCTACGGCTATCTGCGCACGATAGATGCGGTGTCTCTGCACAGCACGTTGCAGATGAGCATCAGCCTGCTGGCCTTTATCGTGGTCTACTGTTCGGTATTTGGCGTGGGTTATGTGTATCTCGCCCGGTTGATAAAGAAAGGGCCGCAGCCTGTCGGCACGCTAACGTCTAATACGTCGGGCACCCCTGCCCGTCCGCTGTCCGCCGCCGAGTCTGTTCCGGAAGAGGAGAAGATCTGATGGGCGTCGATATCCCGGTCATCTGGTTTGCCATTATTGTCTTCGCCACGCTGATGTACATCATCATGGACGGTTTCGATCTTGGTATCGGCATGCTGTTCAGCTTTGTGGGCGATGCCAAAGAACGCGACGTGATGGTGAACAGCGTCGCACCGGTCTGGGACGGAAATGAAACCTGGCTGGTTCTCGGCGGCGCAGGGTTGTTCGGCGCGTTTCCGCTGGCCTACGCGGTGATTATCGATGCCCTGACCATCCCGCTCACGGCCATGCTGATCGGGCTTATTTTCCGCGGCGTGGCATTTGAGTTTCGCTTTAAGGCGACCCCTTCCCACCGCAAATTCTGGGACTATTCTTTTGCTGGCGGTTCCCTGCTGGCAACCTTCAGCCAAGGGATCGTGGTCGGCGCGATGATCAACGGCTTTGACGTGGAAGGGCGACGCTTTGTGGGCTCCTCGCTGGACTGGTTAACCCCGTTTAACCTGTTCTGCGGGCTGGGTTTGATTGTCGCCTATACCCTGCTGGCTACCACATGGCTGATCATGAAAAGCGAAGGCGCGCTGCAAAACCGGATGCGTGAGCTGACCCGGCACGTGCTGCTGGCACTGATCGCCGTTATTGCGGTGGTGAGTATCTGGACCCCGCTCGGCTGGCAGTTTGTCGCCGAGCGCTGGTTTACACTGCCTAACTTCTTCTGGTTCCTGCCGGTTCCGGTTCTGGTGGCGGTATTCAGCCTGTGGATCTGGCGGCTGACGCGCAATCCCGACAGCCATGCCCGTCCGTTCCTGTTAACGCTGGGCCTGATCTTCCTCGGCTTTAGCGGCCTGGGCATCAGCCTGTGGCCACACATTATTCCGCCGCACATCACCCTGTGGGAAGCCGCCGCGCCGCCTGCCAGCCAGCTGTTTATGCTGATCGGCACGCTGTTAATCATCCCGGTGATCCTGGTTTACACCGCCTGGAGCTACTACGTCTTCCGGGGCAAAGTGTCTGATACCGAAGGTTATCACTAAGGATTGCTATGGCAGGCTGGCATACACGCGCCATTATTTACCAGATTGATACCGCCCTGTTTTACGATCTTAACGGCGATGGTTGTGGCGACATCGCCGGGATCGCCGCGAAGTTGCGCTACATCCGCCGGATGGGCGCGACGGTTATCTGGATCACCCCGTTTTACCTCACCCCTTTTCTCGATGAAGGCTATGACGTAAGCGACCATTTGCAGGTCGATCCCCGCTTCGGCAAGCTCAACGATATCATCGCCTTTATTGAACAGGCGCGGGAGCTGGGGATGAAGGTCATTATTGAGCTGCTGATCCAGCACACCTCGGATGCGCTTCCCTGGTTTCAGCAAGCCCGCCGCAACCCGCAGTCACCCTACCGTGACTATTATCTCTGGTCTGACACGGACGAGGACGATACGCCACCGATGTTCCCCGGCGTGGAAAAGAGCGTCTGGACATGGGACGACGCAGCGGGGCAATACTACCGGCATATGTTTTATCACCACGAGCCGGATCTCAATCTGGCCTCCCCGGCGGTGCTGAAGGAGGTTGAGAACATCATCATCTTCTGGCTAAAGCTCGGGGTGTCGGGCTTTCGCCTGGATGCAGCGTCGCACCTGACAAAACAGGCCGGGCGTGGAGATGAAAAACGCGGCCTGTGGATCCTGGAGCATCTGCGCCGTCTTATCGAACAGCGCAATCCGGACGCGATCCTGCTCGGCGAAGTCGACGTGGAGGTCGACGCCTACAAAGATTATTTTGGTCAGAATGACCGGCTCAACCTGGTGCTGAATTTCTGGCTCAATAAGTACTTTTACGTCAGCCTTGCAGAGAAGAGCGCACGACCGCTGCGCAACGCGGTGAAAAAGATGATTGTGCCGCCGGACTCCTGCTGCTTCGCCAACTGGCTGCGCAATCATGATGAGCTGGATCTGGAAGGGATAGGCAAAAAAGCGAAGCAGACCGTCATTGATGCCTTCGCCCCTGATGAAGAGATGAGCGTGTATCAGCGAGGGATCCGCCGCCGTCTGGCGCCGATGCTTAAGGGCGATCGAAAGCGGCTGGCCTTTTGCCATGCGGTCTTGTTTTCGCTGCCGGGCGTACCGGTCATGCGCTACGGGGATGAAATTGGAATGGGCGATGATTTAGATCTGGAGGAGCGTTACGCCGTACGCACCCCAATGCAGTGGGCCGGATCGCAGGGCGGCGGTTTCTCAGATGCCGACCCGGAAACCTTTATCGCCCCAATGATTGACCATGGTCCGTACCGCTATCAAAAAATCAACGTGGCGGATTCGCTGTTGCACCGCAACTCCCTCCTGCACTGCATTATCGATATCGCCAATACGCGCTCGGAGTTTCCTGAGATCGGCGTCGCGCCGTTTCGTCTTATTACTATCGACAACGATGCGGTACTGGGGATCTATTACGAAACCGACACGCGCAGCATTCTGACCTTCGTTAACTTCAGCGATAAGCCCGTTAATTTTACCGCCAGAGGGATCCGGCATGCGACCTGGACCGCATGCCTGGCGGACAAACGCTACGACGACGCGCTGGTATGCGGCAAAACCGTCGCGCTTAACCTCAGCGGCTATGGCTACCGCTGGTTCTGGACCGATCGTACCGCACTGCGCTGATTATCGTCTCCGCGAGAGCAGCAGACGCGCCACGATCGCGCCCGTAACGGCGAGGGAGCCGAGCAGCACTTTCCCCGGCATGCCGGAGGTAACGCTGGTGGCGCGCTCTTTTGCTTCGTCGGTGAAATGCCCGTGGATTTTATGCAGATCGTTAACCGGCTGATCCAGATAGTCCAGACGGTCATCCGCATTTAGCGTATCGGTCATCTGCCCTTCCCAGGCCTTTTTAACCATCAGCCGGTCCAGAAAACCGGGGAAAAGAAACTGCCCGACAATCGACTGGACGGTGCTGCTGCCCACCCATAGCTCCCGCACCGGTTTCTGCGCCACCTTAAAAATAGCGCTGGCGGCCACTTCCGGCTGAAAAACGGGGGGGACCGGGCGCATCGCCCAGGCAAATTTATTCCTCGCCCACTCGAACTGCGGCGTATTGAGGCCCGGCATCTGTACCATTGCGATCTGCACCCGGCTGTTTTCATGCATCAGCTCGGTGCGTACGGCATCGGTAAATCCGCGGATCGCGGCCTTCGCCCCACAGTAGGCTGACTGCAAGGGAATGGAACGGTAGGCCAGCGCGGAGCCAACCTGAATAATCGTTCCACGATCGCGAGGGGTCATTAACTCCAGCGCGGCGCGGGTGCCGTTAACATAGCCCAGATAGGTCACCTCGGTGACGCGGCGAAACTCCTCCGGGGACATGGTGCGAAACGGCGCCAGCATCCCGCCCATGGCGTTATTCACCCACACATCGATGGCTCCAAGCCGGTATTCAATTTCGTTAGCAGCATCGGTCACCGCCTTGCTGTCCGCCACGTCGGCCTGAACGGCACACGCGTTGATCCCGAAACGGCGCAACTCCTCTTCTGTGGAGCGCAGGCTCTGCTCATCGCGGGCAATAATGCCTACATCGTAGCCCGCTTTAGCAAAGTGCAGCGCCGTGGCTTTCCCCACGCCCGCCGTACCGCCGGTAATAACGATAACAGCCATAGCCTTTCCCCTTGTCTCAGACGTTATCCCACCCGGAGAGTATTTCGATCAGTTCAGACAGCGAATAACGCACCGCTTTTTCCACCACATCCTGACATTCACCGGAAAACAGCACGGTGCGGGTTTCCGTCTGTCCGCGAATATTCCAGCCGAAGCAGACCGTACCGGCTGCCGTGCCATCGTCTCCGCCTTCCGGTCCCGCATAGCCGCTGATGGCAACACCAATATCCGCCTCGGCAATATCGCGAATTTTAGCGGCCATCTCAGTAACCGTTTGTTCACTGACGGCGGTGAAGCGCTCAATCGTTTCGTGCCGCACGCCGAGGATCCTCTCCTTCGCCGCATCGCTGAACACCACCATGCCAACGTCATAAAATTCCGCCGTGTTCTCTTCGGCACAAAGCGCAACCGCGAGATTACCGCCGGTGCAGGACTCCGCCGTGGTTAGACGCAGTCCTCTTTCTGTGAGCGTCGTGGCAAGCTTTTTCGTCAGCTCGCTGATGGTCGTATTATTATCGTGAATAAGGTTGCTCATGGATGTGCCCCTTAGTTAATTTTCTTCAGGAATAATTGAAATATGGCCGTTACGCTCAAGGATCGCGTACTTAATATCCTTTAATTCCGTTATGCCGTGGTTCTGCCGTGCTGAAACCAATATATCATCGCAGGATACATCGACTTTTTTCAGTTTATCCGCAATGGGAATACCATTCTCTACCAATATCACCGGGGTGCCATCAAGAACATTCTCAACAGAAGAAGAATATTTTTTAATCAGGCCAAAAATAATATCCACCACCACCAGCGTTGTTATTGTAATCATCGCACCGGTGACGGAAAAATCTTCGCCCAGTAGCGCCTGCTGTGTCGCCTCACTGATAATTAAGAGCAAAATAAGGTCAAAGCTGGTCATTTGCAGCAGGGCGCGCCGTCCGGCGACTTTAAACACGATCACCAGAAACAGGTATATTGCCAGGGCACGAAAAACCATGTCCATATTCGACTCCTAGGGGTAAATAAACTGCCAGAAGCGGATATCTGGCCCGTTGTTTACGCGGATGCTGTTTGTCCATTTCCCTGCTTTTGTCGGCGTGATGAACAGCAGGACGGTGAACTTATCGCTCTGTTTCAGATTGTCGTAAACGAGAAACAGGGTATTCCCCCGGCTATACATGCTGTCCGGCTGCGGCCAGACGCTGCCCGGCTCATATACGTCGCTGCTTTCGCTGGTCAGGCTGAGAATATATTTACCCTCAGACGTCACCGGAAACGTCAGCGTCATCCGCGATTCGGTCTGGCGGCGGCCGAAGCGCTCATAGCTCAGGTTCAGGGATTTTGCTTCGTTTGTTCTCTCCACGTCGCTAACCGCACCGCTGGAAAACAGGCCGGCTAATGCGGCCACGATAATACCTAACAGTACAATAAAACCCACCTGACGAAATGCATACTCAAACGTCAGTAAACGATAACTCTCTTTTATCCCAGGCACTTTTTCATTTTTTGGTTCCATGGCTTTTGTCACCGTTTCGCTTAATTGCCGAAATTTTTGATTTTTCTACGCAAATGCTTTTAAGACTTATCACATTTGCCACATAAAGGAATAGCAACAATACTTAATAAGTCAAGACATCCAAAATGAAGGATATCAGATGAAATTATCAGTGATTTCAGCTTTGTTAATATTAATTATCCCTTCCGCATGGGCAGATAATAACGGCGGGTTACAAAAGGGTGAAGCGCCGCCACCGCCGCACGCCCTGGACAGTGGTTATCGTGGTACCGATGATGCGCGCATTATGACCATTACTCAGGCGAAAGAGATGCATGATGGCGCCTCTATTTCACTGCGTGGCAATCTTATTGATGGCAACGGCGATAAATACGTATTCCAGGATAAAACCGGGAAAATCGACGTTATTATCCCGAAAGCCGTATTTGATGACAGAACCGTGGAACCTGACAACATGATCAGTATTAGCGGCTCGCTCGATAAAAAATCATCCCCACCCGTAGTGCGGGTCAGCCACTTGCAAAAATAATTCAGCGAAGCGTTAACGCTGTAACTATCCATCAAATCTCACCCCTAACAAGGAGTTAGCTATGAGTGATAATGAACAACGTACGAACGCTTACCCAACGCCACCTTTCCCGGAGCAGCCCCAGACGCCACCGGGCCTGGCCTCTGAAATGGACCCTGTTCCCGATCACGGCGAGACAAGCTACAAAGGGCATGGCCGGCTTACCGGTAAGAAGGCGCTAATTACCGGTGGCGATTCTGGCATCGGACGCGCGGTAGCCATTGCCTATGCCCGCGAAGGGGCAGATGTCGCCATTAACTATTTGCCGGAAGAGGAAGAAGACGCTGCGGAAGTGATCGCCCTGATTAAAGCGGAAGGACGGAATGCCGTCGCGCTTCCGGGCGATGTGCGGGACGAAACTTTTTGTCAGAACCTGGTGGAACAGGCCGTCGGAAAACTGGGCGGGCTGGACATCCTGGTGAATAACGCAGGCCGCCAGCAGTACCGTGAGACGCTGGAAGAACTGACCACGGAAGATTTTGACGCGACCTTTAAAACCAACGTCTATGCGCCTTTCTGGATCACAAAGGCGGCGTTGCGCCACATGAAAGCTCCCGCTTCCATCATTAATACCTCATCTGTACAGGCGGTAAAACCGAGCGCCGTACTGCTTGACTATGCGCAGACCAAAGCCTGTCTCGCGGTGTTTACCAAAGCGCTGGCGAAACAGCTGGGTCCGAAAGGGATCCGCGTGAACGCGGTAGCGCCCGGACCTTACTGGACCGTGCTCCAGCCCAGCGGTGGGCAGCCACAGGAAAAAGTGAAACATTTTGGCGAGAGTACCCCTCTGGGACGCCCGGGACAGCCCGTGGAGATCGCACCGCTGTATGTCACTCTGGCCTCGGATGAGTGTTCATACACCTCCGGGCAGGTCTGGTGTTCTGACGGCGGCGACGGCGTCATCTAGCGCTCAAGCAGCGCAGAGTGTAGGCCGGGTAAGGCGAAGCCGCCACCCGGCAAATTGTTGTTGGCTAATGCTAAAAGGCTGCGAAAGCAGCCTTTTTTACTTTTAAGGGGTGACGACAGGAAACCAGAAACTGAAGCTCTCCATGCAGCGCAGCATTTCATCTACCTTCACGGCGTTGCCGACGATCGTCACCTCTCCTGCCTGTTGCGCCTTTTTCAGCGTGGTTTCCTTAAGGATGATTTTGTTCAGCGTTTCGCGGCTGAGCGTAATGGTTGCATCCGGATCTTCTGCCTGGATATTGGCACTGTGGTTTAGCACGCCATTCTCCAGCTCCAGCTTATACCTGCCGCCCTCGCGGCCTAAATCAACGTTAAAAATGCCTCTGGCATTCGCCGCTCTGACGCCGTTAAGGTGAACGCCGAAGTAGTCAAAAATCATCTCAGTTGACATGGCACGGACCGCATCCGGGCTGGCGGTTTTGGGCGTCGGCTTTATCTTCACGCCGTTACGCAACTCTTGCGCACCGGTGAGGTAGGCGTTACGCCACGGCCCTGACTCCGCATGGTATCCCAGCTGTTCAAACGCATCGGCTTCCAGTTCGCGCGCCGCCTTATTATTCGGATCGGCAAAAACGACTTTACTGACCACCTGAGCCACCCAGCGATAATTCCCCCGGGCATAATCGACACGGGCTTTTTCAAGGATCGCGCGGGCTCCGCCCATGTAATCGACATACTTTTTCGCCGCCTCGACCGGAGGCAGTTCATCGAGCGTCGCCGGATTGCCGTCGAACCAGCCAAGATAGTAGACATAGGTGGCTTTGACGTTGTTGCTTACCGAGCCGTAATAGCCACGGCCTGCCCAGGATTTAGCCAGCCCGTAAGGCAGGGCGAAATTAGCGGCTATTTCATCCCTCGTCAGCCCCTTATTCGCCAGTCTGAGCGTCTGGTCGTTGATATAGCGGTAGATATCACGCTGGCTTTTCATCAGCTTCACCACTTTTTTGTTACCCCACGTGGGCCAGTGGTGCTGCGCGATAATGATTTCCGCTTTATCACCCCAACGATCAATGGCGTTATTGATGTACTTTGACCATGCCAGCGGATCGTGTATTTTAGCCCCGCGCAGCGAGTAGGTATTGTGCAGGGTGTGAGTGACGTTCTCTGCTGCTTCGATCAGCTTTTTCTCTTCCACATACCAGAGCATTTCAGACGGTGCTTCCGATTCCGGCGTCAGCATAAAGTCATAGGTGAGACCGTCAATGACCTCTTTCTGCTCCTCTTCGGTAATAGAGTGAGTGGGCGCGATGAGCGTGACCGTTCCGGCTGAGGTGGTAGTCCCCAGACCTGCCCCCACCTGCCCCTTCACACCGGGTTTCAGCAGGTTTCCGTGGATATAGCTGGCACGGCGGCTCATGGCGTTTCCGGCCATGATATTTTCCGATACCGCCTCTTCCATAAAACCGGCTGGCGCATAGACTTTCACTTTGCCGGACATTACCCCGGCTTCATCAATTACGCCACGCACGCCGCCATAATGATCGACGTGGCTATGGGTATAAATAACGGCAACAACCGGACGTTTGCCGCGATGCTTAACGTAAAGATCCATGCCCGCTTTAGCCGTTTCCGCAGACACCAGCGGATCGATAACCGTGATCCCCTCTTTGCCCTCTATGATTGTCATATTCGACAGATCGAGGTTGCGGATCTGGTAGACGCCTTCCGTGACTTCAAACAGACCGCCGATATTATTCAGCTGCGCCTGACGCCACAGGCTCGGGTTGACGGTATCCGGCGCTTTTTGCCCTTCTTTGATAAAAGCGTATTTCTGGGGATTCCAGATAACGGCGCCTTTTTCACCTTTAATCACCGCAGGTGGCAGCGGGGCAATAAAGCCTTTATGCGCATTTCGGAAATCGGTTTTATCAAAGAAGGGCAGTTGACCATAAAGTGCATCATTCATTTGTTTCGTATGGGCAGTGGCTTCCTTCACCTCCTTTTGTGCCAGGACAGGCAATGAGATCAACGAGGCCAATAGCAGACCAGCAACGGCCATCGCACTAACGAGAGTTTTAAATTTCATACATCCTCGAGGCGTCATATTCACGCTGGCGGTACATGGGGGGAAAGGAGGCTATCACCGGGCTTTTCTTTTACCTATGGAAATAACGTTTATAAATAAATAAGTTTATTCTTTCGTCGCTGCGGCCTTCAGGGATAATGCTGAGTCCAATTATTTCCCCGGAGTGATTCGATGATGAGCCTGCCGTTCTTTTTCGCTATATTAAGTCTGAGCACATTAACAGCATGTAGCTCTCCACCACCAGACAACGTTGAAAAGATTAATCATCTGCAAATTCCGCTGGTATTACCGGGGGAAAAACCGCCGCAGGCACAGATATCTCATATCGCGTCTCTTTATCAGGAAAATAAACAGCAGATCGATAACTTAACGCGCAGCGTAAAATCACAGTATCTTCAGGACACTACCGCAAAAGAAATTTTTGTTGCGGACAGCGCTGTTCAACGCGTTTACGCCTCGCTGACCAAACTGGAACAGTTAGATATGGTTAATCAGCAATACCTGAAAGACAATAATGTCACGGGCCTGCAAAATATTCATATTATGCTTGAACCGTTATTCGCCAGCTGATAACAAAAAACCCGGCAACATAGCAGCCGGGTTTTTCTTAATCGCCATATCACATGCATCAGTCGTACTGACCAAAGCGATAGCTAAGCCCTGCGGTGACGGAACTCAGGTCGCTGCTCACACCGATCTGGTTTGCATTACCCACATTGCTTACCCACTGATATTCCAGGCGGCCAGCCCAGTTTTTATTGAAGGCGTATTCAGTACCCACAGCTGCAAGCGGGCGCACACCGGTTTCAAAACGATTGTGACCACTTACATCGGATTCAGCGCGATAGCCCATCGCACCGGCACGGCCGTAGATATCCCAGTCATTGGTCAAGGCATAGCTGGCCTTCAGTGACATTTGCAGACCCTGCGTCTTCATTTGCGCCCCTGCGCCATGCTGACCCTTGATCTGCATGTTGCCTAAATAATCATAACCGCCTTCTACCGCAAGCCATGGGGTAATCTGGTAACCCGTATAAACACCCCCACCGACATTATCATGGTCAAAATCGAAGTGGTCGGAATTATTGTTATCAAACGCTTTTGAACCCATATTGGTATCAAAATAGTGTGACCAGCCGAATTTCGCTCCGCCATACCAGGTGCCCGCATCAGCGGCGGCGAACGCGGAAGTGGCGGTAAACGCATTAACCATAATCAAAGCGAGAACTGTCTTTTTCATAAATATACCGTTTACTTAATAAAGATAAACCTTAGAAAGCAAACGATATAGAAAATTAACAGCCTCGTTAATTCCATTTCTGTTTAATTTTAAACTTCCCCTAGAATGATTCAGGTAAGTGTCTGACTTCAAGCAAATACCCACCGCGCTTAAAGGAGATATATTCTCCCTGTTTAAGGGCGGATAATACATTGAGTATACTACTGCGAGAAAGCAGCGTACGATCCTGAATATATTCCAGTATCGTGGTACGCAAACGCGTCTCCTCCGGGAGCAAAATCATTTCCTGAAGGTGGTTACGAATAACGGAATAGGTACGCTGCTGGAGTACCTGCGCATCACGGAATATCAAATAGGCCGTATGGTATGAGAGCAGCGCTGCGACATCCTCCCAGACGCCCTCGGCACGGAATAACTCGGCCGCCTTGTCCGCATCGAGACGTAAAATGGTCGACTCCCTTTCCGCACGGAGAAAATGGCCTTGCGTAGGCTGGATCATCTCAGCAATACCAAACAAATGCGGCTCGTAAACGGTCACGACCACCAGTCCATCCGATGTCCGCAGCAGGGACAGCTCCCCTTCCAGAAAGAGGTACATCTGCTGTTTCCCCTTCCGTAACCAGGTGAGTCGCTTACGTGGAACAACGTGCACTTTCTCCGCTATCGGCTCAAGGATAGCGGTCAGTCGTTCGATGGATTTTTCGGGTCGAACAGGCGGTAAAATATGCATGGTACAACCTTCTGACATTCAGTATCTGCCATTATAGACCATATATTTTAAGCGGTTAGCCGATCAAAACTGATAGCTGTAGTTGACGCTGGCAAACCAAAGATAAGGATGGTCGTAACTTCCGGCAAACGCCACCGGCGATTTCACATGCGACGACTGCATATGAAGATACGACACGGCAATACCAATATTGCTGGCCGGGGTGATCTGATACTGGGCTCCCGTACCAAATCGCCACTCATCGCCGGTAGGTAAGGTTAAGGCCACATCGCTCTGGCTTTCATACGGCGAGCTATCGAACGCCACACCGGCATTCAGTCGCCACTGAGGCGTTGGACGATACTGCACGCCCACCGCACCGTGCCACGTGTCCTTCAGGCGGCTGACGTTGTTAAGCTGCTGGTCCCCGACGACGATTTGCGGCGCGCCGAACTGGCTCCAGTCCTGCCAGCCGAGATCGCCCATAACCGACCACTGCGGGTTAATGTCATGCACAAGGCTGAGCATAATTTGCTGCGGCGCGCTGATTTGTGCTGACACCGGCAGGTCGTAGGTGCCGTTCTGTAGACGCGCGTTGCCGTCAATATTGAAGCTGTAGTCCGTTTCGCTGTTCCAGGTAATACCGGCTCGGGTCTGGTCAGTTAGCTGCATCAGCAGCCCAAGCCGATAGCTCATGGCCAGGTCTTCATCGCGTCGCCGGTAGTCATCATCGTTAACGCTGCGAGTCAGCGAGAAGTAACCGTAGTTAACGTTGGCGGACGCGCCAATCGAAAGACGGTCGTTAAGCTTATAGGCCAGCGAGGGGCTGAGCGTCATGGCTACCATGGTACTCTTTTTAATCAGCCTGTCGCCCATCCAGCTGCCGTAATCGATCCCCAGGCCGTAATTACCGTAAAGCCCGACCCCGGCATAAAGATTATCGGTCACCTTCTGGCTATAAAAGGCGCTGGCATTCGGGATGGTTTTCATCACATCGCCGGGGCTTTGATGGGCATCGTTATCCAGCTGGTTGTCGATGGAGCCATCCATAACCTGTAACCCACCTGTGACAATATGATCCGGTAAGCGCGTCATGCCAGCCGGGTTGGTCATAATTGTAGAGGCATCCTGCGCACGAGCCGCCTGCCCTGCTCCGGCAAGCGCGGTATCTTCGGTACCAGCTTCATAAAAATAGAGGGCGCTGGCATGGGCACTGGAGGCAGCTAATAAGCCAGCGCACAGGAGGAGTCGTGTTTTCATCTGCGATCCGGGAAATAAAAAATTTGCCGACAGATATAACAGGGGCGATTGATTACGTAAAAAGAAAGAGGGTTTAATTTTAAATTATGCGCGCGCGTAAATATATTTATGACACTCCAGCGACAGCCGGAACAAAGGCACCGTGATTCTGCATGCACCGGGTGAGGAATTTCTTACAATGCCGTTTGTACTCGTTCGGCTTAAGACAAGCGTTACTCACTACTGGGATCGCTCTTATCCTCTCGCATGGATTCGATAAACTCCCGTTGCTCCGGTGTGAGTTCAAGCTCATCCAGCAGGCGATCTAACTCTTCTTCAGGCGATTCCTTTTGATTCTTTCTCTTCCCGCTAGCCATACTCACCCTTGAGTTATTAGGATTAATCTCAGGGTATCCAGGGTACAGGAAATGTGCAACTTAGCGTGTTATGCCATGAGTGATTCGTTGTTTAGCAAAAGCAGAATAAAAGCATATAAAATCACCTTTTACGCATAAAAATTCAGTGTTAGCATGGAGGTACATAATTTTTTTCTGGAGATGGCTATGCTGGACATAACTCATTTTGGGCTTTTCGTCCTATCTGTATTTCTCCTTTCCGTTACACCTGGGCCTGATATAGCCTACGTGGTAGGTCAAAGCGTGGTTAATGGAAGACGAGCGGGAATTATCTCTGCCGCTGGTGTAGCATTAGGTAGTTGCACACATGCAATTGCAAGCGCTGTGGGATTAACCGCGTTGATAACAGCATCTCCGATGATGTTCACCATCATTAAGTCTCTCGGTGCGGCTTATCTGGTGTATCTCGGTAGTAAGATGATTTGGGGAACGCTGACAAAGCAAACCACGAATCACAACGAAGCTGAACGCGTTAAGGCAAAAGCGACTTTGACGAGTCTACTTACTAAAGGTTTCATAACTACCTTAACCAACCCGAAGGTACTGTTATTCTTCATCTCCTTTTTCCCTCAATTCGTTGCGCCTGGAAGCGAGCACCAGACAGCTTCTTTTCTACTCCTGGGAATGACCTACGCATTGATCGCTTTTATGACTGATTTAACGTTCGCCGTACTTGCAGGTAGTGCAGCCGGAACCGTTTCGCAAAACAGAAGGTTGCAGAAAATACTGGATAGAATTGTTGGTGTAACATTCATTGGATTAGGGCTCAGATTGGCGTTTACACGCCGTTAAGAATATGGGGCGTTCAGCCCCTTATTCTTTGGGATAAGAAAATACAGCAGTGACTAAATGTGACCCTGATTTATCAGATTGGACGTCATAGGCGAAGTTATACCGCTCTCCAGGTGTAAACTTAAATCCGAACACAGGAAGACACCCGCCCTTTTGAACATACACGGGCTTGTCATCAAAAATCTTGTGAAGAGAGTCGCTATTATCACTGTTGATTTGGATAGCAGTGATCCGTTCCTGTGGCTCCAGTGGTGACAACACACAAACTTGATTATCTTTGATTAATGCCGTTGAAGATTCACGATCTACCATTCGATCACCAGGCCCAGGGTATCCCGTTAAGATGAACACAACACCCAGCAACATTTTGTATTTCATGTTTAACGCCCCTGTACATCCCCATGCGCCCAGGCCTTTGATAATAAGACCACTTACTAATCCCATAAACCAGCAGTAACCAGTAATCAGCTAAAATAGAGGCTTGCTGTTCAAGAGAGTAATCAGTGAGCTTTTCTTTATCCAGCCTGTAGGTATATTCAGCAGCCAAGTAGGACTTGCTCGAAAACTGGAGCCTGGAGATTATTCCGCTGGTTTTCACACGATTACTATCGCAATTTCAGCACAATAAGCACTCTTAAGATAACAATGAAGATTATCGGTTATGGCGTTAAAGCAAAAGTGATTTTCGACCTGTTAACAGCAGAAAATGGAACCCGTTAATCCTTTGTATTTTTTCGATAACGCCAGGATTTATAGGAAATTACCGGCGGCTGTGCGAAGGACATAATGGCAACCCCAAAGATCATCGCCAGCCCCCATGCAGCTGCTCTATCAGGTGAGCTGAAGACGAAAAGTAGCAGTAGGGTAAAGGTACACACAGCCACCACTCCCGCCAGGGTAACAAATCGTCTAGCGAGGTCATTTATGGCCTCTCCAGGCGTTCCTCCATATTTTTCAATATTGCTTTTTATCTTCTGCAATTCGGGCTGCGTAAACCCTGAACGTAACAAAGCCTCATCAGTCACTTTCATATCGTCTCGTCCCTTATCTCCCAAAAGTGTTTTTCCAATCGCTGATTATGCAAGCAATCATAATGATGAACTTTACAGCAATCCAGCCGAAACTTTTCGGCAGATTCCATCTCCACTTTCTTATTATTTGGGTGATGCAAGGACATTACGACAATGGTTGGTTTCGCTTTGCGAAAGTCAGAAGTACTTTGTGTTGATTAACATTTAGTATTGATTCATGTACAAACTTTGCTAAAACCTCCCTACCCTCTGACAGAGGAAAGCCACTTACCTTCCTTCAGTGGTTTATGTCGGAATTTTTGACATGGTTTGATATGTCCGCGTCATGCTTCAATGGCACAATCAACGGCAACACCTGAGGCGGTCCAGACACCTGATCCGCTCCGAGTATTGATTACCCCCCCCCCGCTTTCATCTGAAAGTATCGACCATTCTCCGCGCTGGCTGAAGATTGGCAATCCTATACTGGTTTTCTGTAAAAATTAGGTGGATGATCTTTGCCACTGGCTATCCTGCGAACAAAATAGATTAAATGCACCTCAAATAGCCTATAATCCGTAGTTAATCATGCTGAAGTGGTCACTGAACGTACAAAGCACAAGTCTGTACCTATGGGCGTTATGGTGTGGTGCATGCAGCAAAGCCAGTAATGGCGCGGCCTAGGCAGAACTACCATCTGTGGCGCAGCTAAACACAATCACCGATCCGCCCTTCTATACAGATAAATAATTTTCGTACAAAAACAACGAAAAACCCTCCATTTCTGGGCCTGTGAGAGCCTCTCAGCGGGACGCTGTGATATGGGTCTGTCAGTTTACAATTGTGAGGGGGATGACGAGCTGTAGAGCTTCTGGTGGAGCATACGGAGCTATTGGTGGTGGTGCTCGCGCTGGTGTGGATTTCAGGCAATAAAAAACCCCGCCGGAGCGAGGTCAAAGTGGGGATGTTTTAGAATTGTTCAGGCTTCGGCCTTAATGTTCATGACTGTTCTGGTGCTGACGTTGTGGCTTTCTGCGATTGCAGGAATGGTTTTACCTGCTGCGAGTTCTGCTTTAATGGCTTCACGATCAATAGAGCGACCTTTGCCCCGTCCGGTGATCCTGCCTGCGGCTTTTGCTGCTTCGTAACCTTCACGCTGGCGCTCCAGCATCGTTTCACGTTCCATCTGTGCGACTGCTGCCAGTACGGTCAGCATCATATTACCTGCTGGAGAGTTCTTCCCGGTCTTAAAATCCTCTTTGTGGAACTGAACAACTACACCCCGTTCTGTTAACCGCTCAACCATTGCCAGCAAGTCAGCAGTGTTACGGCAAAGGCACAGGAAGACAGCGTTTCGCCTGTTGTAATAAAGCGAGGCAAATTGCAACGCAAGCAAAGTAGTGTAACGCAGTGATAACACCAGGATATTTCATGCAGATTCAGTGAAATTATTAGGCGGCTAATCGATCCACTCAGCGGATCTATAATAGAGCCGGGGATATTTTAAGCAGGAGGATGTAAACTGGGAGGATAAAGAGACGGGACACCTACGGGGGCGGGTTGTGTAAGTATTTCCTGTTGTCTTCGACCTTATTGCACGTAAAATGACCAGACACATTTTGGAAAGGAGTCTTTAATGGATATTGCGTTGCTTAACAGGGGCTGGAACAGAACATGGTCAGATACCATGGTAAATCTGGAAGCCCGGAAACTCGTCGAAACTGCAAATCTGCTATCAGCATTCTATTTGCAAGATGGGATAACACGTATCAAGTTTGTCGAAGAGATAAGGCAGGTCGTAGAGAAAGAATTTGAAACTGCACGACGGGCCAAAACCGATGAAGAATGCATTGCATGCATCAAAAATCTGCGTGCCGAAACAGATAATCTGCAAGAACAAGAACGCCTGTTAAGAACCAGAGCCGCCCAACTTTATGCAAAGGTCGAGTTTGTCAGGGAAAACAATAAAATCGTCGGATACGTGATTTCGGCAATCCATATAGTGGTATCTGGAGCAGCATTATTTGGTGGGATGGTTATGATGTCCACTATGACCCCTGTTGGAGTTCTTGCAGGAGCAGTTTTATTTGTTGATGGTATTAACGGTATAACAAAAGAAGCAAGCCATCTTCGCTATGGTGAACAATCCAAATCGGAAGGAATTTTTGCTGATGGCGCAATGGAGACCGCGCAATTTATGGGGTTTAGCCCAAAAAGTGGATTAGCTCTTTATAATACGGTGACTCTAGGGGCGAGTGTCTATAGTATCTTCGGCTTAGCAAGGAAACCCGGAGCTTGGCGATTATTCCGTTGGCTGCCGCGTGATTACTACCGAAAAGTTGACACAATGAGCAAGCCTAAGCTAACGATGAAAATCGCTGGATATGGTGTCAAAGCGAAAGTCATTTTTGATCTTCTGGCTACTGATAACAGTACTAATTAAGATTTGTTCGCTCTACAGAATCGCCAAGATTTATAAGCAAGTACAGGCGGTTGTATAAAAATTGCAACCGCTGCGCCACAAGAAAGGCCAATAGCACCAGAGAAAACACTCTGCTCAGATGCGAACATCACAAGAAAAATGAATACAGCAAGGCAACCGGATACAACCCACACGGCAAGAATAAATCGCCTAGCCAGGTCCCTGATTGCATTCCCCAACGTTCCACCATAGCTTTCAACGTTGTTCTTTATCTTCTTCAAATCCGATGGTGTAAAGCCAGAACTCAACAAAGCCTCATCAGTAACATCCATATTGTCCTCTCCGCATTTCTTAACTGGCAATAGCACACATAATCATAATGATGAACTTTACAGTAATCCACATGATGTTTGTGCAATGTATCAGATTTCAGACAATAGAAGCCATAAAGCCCCGTTAGTGGTAGAAGCAACAAGCGGAGCATAGCGACTGCAACAGGCCAACCTAGTTGGTTTCGCTTTGCGAAAGTCACCAGTGACCAAATCAGATTGTCAGGGGGATCACACCTTATCAGGGTGCTCGTGTACCTTTCGGAGCGTGAGCAAAGCGCTGGCAGAGCCGGATCTGTAGCTACCGGGGCATTACCTATTCACCTGTTTACGTGGCTCATAGGGCCAAACATCGGGCTTAAATGCGTGTGTTCAATCTGTTCGGGAGTTATGCCAGGTATGCGGCTTTTTGTTCGTTGTTGTACTGTCGCGGTAAGAACCTGGAACCACCTCCAGCGTGGATGATATGTTCCCTTGTACCACAGACCTATCACGCGACAGGTACGGGTATAGAACAGTGGGTAGTTTTAGTTGTACCTGCTAAAGCAGAGCAACGTAACTAACTGATGAAATATAACTTCTTGATTTATGAGGAGACTGGAGCGGGCGAAGGGAATCGAACCCTCGTATAGAGCTTGGGAAGCTCTCGTTCTACCATTGAACTACGCCCGCTTTGAGGTGCGTAAGGCATTATAGACCTTACGCCTCTTCATACAAGCCTTTACCCCACTAAGTGGCGATTAAATAATCACTTAGCACTTCGGTTTACTGCCCTGCGCCGGAAGATAACGCTGCGGATCGATGGCCGTGGCCTTATAGCGGATCTGGAAATGCAGCTTCACCGTATCCGTCCCGGTACTGCCCATGGTCGCAATCTTCTGCCCCGCCTTCACGTTCTGGCCATTATTCACCAACATCGTGTCGTTATGCGCATATGCCGTAATGTAGTCCTCACCATGCTTAATCATGATCAGGTTACCGTATCCACGAAGCTGGTTACCGACATAGACCACCTTTCCGGCCCCTGAAGCGTAAACCGGCGTGCCGCGTGCGGCAGCGATATCAATACCTTTATTGCCCCCTTCCGAGAGCGAGTACGGCGCAACCACTTTTCCGCTTGCAGGCCAGATCCAGCAGCGCTGACCGACCGGCGGCCAGGATGATTTAGGCACCTGATAGGATGGCGTCACTTTGGCTGTTTTACGCGTTGAGGACTTATTCCCTGAGGAGGAACCGCCGTTAACCTTGAGCTTTTGCCCTATCTCAATGGTATAGGGTGGAGAAATATTATTCAGGCGCGCCAGCTCCTTCACGCTGGTCCCCGTGGCACGTGAGATGCGGTAGAGCGTGTCCCCGCGCTTAACGGTATAGACGGCACCGGAATAACTGCCCATATCCGAAGATTTACTCCCCGAGCATCCTACTATAAGTAGCGTCAGCGTCAGGCAGAAAACGGCAATGATCGGGTTTCTCGTCAGGCTTCCTGCAAACAAAACAGCTCCTCGGTCAGCGTGAATGGCGCACTATGATAGCAGCCCAAACTGATGCGGGTCATGCCCTTTTCCGCTCTGTGGGCCAAACCGTTCGCATAAGAATGCAGTATAATAATTCCGCTGATGGTGCTGAACCATTAAGCATTATGGCACTGGAGCATCAATGAGTATTCAAGAACACGTTATTTTGGTAAATGACCAGGGAAAGGTGATTGGCACTCAGGAGAAGTACGCCGCGCACACGTCACACACCCCGCTTCACCTGGCCTTCTCTTCATGGCTGTTTAACGCTAACGGAGAATGTCTGATTACCCGGCGCGCCTTAAGTAAAAAAGCCTGGCCCGGCGTGTGGACCAACTCCGTTTGCGGACATCCACAGGCCGACGAAGCGACAGAGCAGGCGATTATCCGCCGCTGCCGCTTTGAAGTCGGCGCCGAAATCATAGACATCACTCCCGTTGCCCCGGAGTTCCGCTACCGTGAAGCCGACCCTTCAGGGATCGTTGAAAACGAAATCTGCCCGGTCTATGCCGCACGCGTAACGAATACCCTCGCAATCAATAGCGACGAAGTGATGGAGTATCAGTGGGTGGAGCTGGACGCGCTCTTCCGCGCGCTGGACGCCACACCGTGGGCATTTAGTCCGTGGATGGTGCAGGAAGCGAACACTGCGCGCGAAAAACTCAGCGCTTTTGCGGCGCAATAAAAAAGCCCCGGCGATAAACGCACGGGGCTTTTTTTACGTCTTAACGGCTTATTTCACCGGACGCATCGCCGGGAACAGGATCACGTCGCGGATGGTGTGGCTGTTGGTGAACAGCATCACCATACGGTCGATACCAATACCCAGGCCAGCCGTCGGCGGCAGGCCGTGCTCCAGCGCGGTTACGTAGTCTTCGTCGAAGAACATCGCTTCGTCGTCGCCTGCCGCTTTCGCGTTAACCTGATCCTGGAAACGCTGCGCCTGATCTTCTGCATCGTTCAGCTCGCTAAAGCCGTTACCGATTTCGCGGCCACCGATGAAGAATTCGAAGCGGTCAGTGATTTCCGGGTTCTCGTCATTACGACGCGCCAGCGGAGACACTTCCGCCGGGTATTCGGTGATGAAGGTCGGCTGAATCAGGTGCGCTTCGGCCACTTCTTCGAAGATCTCGGTCACGATACGGCCCAGACCCCAGCTCTTCTCAACCTTAATACCGATGCTTTCAGCGATCGCTTTCGCAGAGTCGAAGTTATCCAGATCCGCCATATTGGTTTCCGGACGGTATTTCTTGATCGCTTCGCGCATGGTCAGTTTTTCGAACGGTTTGCCGAAGTCGAACACTTCTTCACCGTAAGGGACCTGCGTGGTGCCCAGAATATCCTGCGCCAGGGTGCGGAACAGGGATTCGGTCAGCTCAATCAGATCTTTGTAATCCGCATACGCCATATAGAGTTCCATCATGGTGAACTCTGGGTTATGACGTACGGAGATGCCTTCGTTACGGAAGTTACGGTTGATCTCAAACACGCGGTCGAAACCACCGACCACCAGACGCTTCAGGTACAATTCCGGCGCGATACGCAGGTACATGTCCAGGTCCAGGGCGTTGTGATGGGTGATGAACGGACGGGCAGAGGCACCGCCTGGGATCACCTGCATCATCGGGGTTTCTACTTCCATAAAGTCGCGGTTAACCATGAACTGGCGAATACCGGCCATGATCTGGGAGCGAATTTTGAAGGTCTTACGGGATTCATCGTTAGAGATGAGATCCAGGTAACGCTGACGATAGCGCGCTTCCTGATCCTGCAAACCGTGGAACTTGTCCGGCAGCGGGCGCAGGGCTTTGGTCAGCAGACGCAGTTCGGTACAGTGGATAGACAGTTCACCGGTCTTGGTTTTGAACAGTTTACCTTTTGCGCCCAGGATGTCGCCCAGGTCCCACTTCTTGAACTGCTCGTTGTAGATGCCTTCCGGCAGGTCGTCACGAGAGACATACAGCTGAATGCGGCCGCCAACGTCCTGTAAGGTCACGAAGGAGGCTTTACCCATGATACGACGGGTCATCATGCGGCCCGCCACGGACACTTCAACGTTCAGCGCTTCAAGCTCTTCGTTCTCTTTACCGTCGAAGTCTGCGTGCAGTTGGTCTGAGGTGTGGTCACGACGAAAATCGTTCGGGAACGGCACGCCCTGCTCGCGCAGCGCTGCCAGCTTCTCGCGGCGGGTTTTCAGTTCGTTGTTAAGATCGACTACCGCGTCAGCGCCCTGTGATTGTTGTTCAGACATGTTGGTTCCTCATAACCCTGCTTTCAAACTTGCTTCGATAAATTGATCCAGGCTGCCGTCCAGCACCGCCTGCGTGTTACGGGTTTCAACCCCGGTACGCAGGTCTTTGATGCGGGAGTCATCAAGGACGTAAGAACGGATCTGGCTGCCCCAGCCGATGTCGGACTTGTTGTCTTCCATCGCCTGCTTCTCAGCATTTTTCTTCTGCATCTCCAGCTCATAAAGCTTCGCTTTCATCTGCTTCATGGCCTGGTCTTTGTTCTTATGCTGGGAACGGTCGTTCTGGCACTGTGTTACCAGCCCGGTTGGAATGTGGGTAATACGCACCGCAGATTCCGTACGGTTAACGTGCTGACCGCCCGCGCCGGATGCGCGGTAAACGTCGATACGCAGGTCCGCCGGGTTGATGTCGATATCGATATCCTCATCCACTTCCGGGTAGACAAACGCGGAGCTGAAGGAGGTGTGGCGACGGCCACCGGAATCGAACGGGCTCTTACGCACCAGGCGGTGAACGCCGGTTTCAGTACGCAGCCAGCCGTAGGCGTAATCGCCAATAATCTTAATGGTGACGGACTTGATACCCGCCACTTCACCTTCGGACTCTTCGATAATCTCGGTTTTGAAACCGCGCGCTTCTGCCCAGCGCAGATACATACGCATCAGCATGCTGGCCCAGTCCTGCGCTTCGGTACCGCCAGAGCCTGCCTGAATATCGAGATAGCAGTCAGCGCTGTCGTATTCGCCGGAGAACATGCGACGGAATTCCAGCTGCGCCAGCTTCTCTTCCAGCACGTCGAGCTCTGCCACGGCTTCGTTAAAGGTTTCTTCGTCGTCGGCTTCGACAGCCAGCTCCAGCAGCCCAGAAACATCTTCCAGACCCTGCGCCATTTGATCCAGCGTATCTACGATGGCTTCGAGGGAGGAACGTTCTTTACCCAGCGCCTGCGCGCGTTCAGGTTCGTTCCAGACGTCCGGCTGTTCCAGCTCGGCGTTTACTTCTTCGAGACGCTCTTTCTTGGCATCGTAGTCAAAGATACCCCCTAAGAACGTCAGAGCGCTCCGTGAGGTCCTGAATGCGGTTTTTTACCGGATTAATTTCAAACATGGTCTGTTTTCTTTTATGAGCTTGTCAAAATGCGGTGATAAGAGCGGGATTGTACCGAATCCACGCCCTTTTTTATAGAGATTACTGACGCTAAATTGGCCAGATATTGTCGATGATGATCTGAAGGGTGCGGTTACCGCGGAACTCGTTAATATCCAGCTTATAGGCCAGCTCAACCTCGCGCACGCCGTTGTCCGGCCAGATGGAGGTATCAACGTTAAAGGCGATGCCGTCGAGCAGCGGCCCGCCGCCGACCGGTTCCACCATCACTTTGAGATGGCGTTCGCCCACGATGCGCTGTTGCAGCAAACGAAAACGTCCGTCGAAAAGCGGCTCCGGGAACATCTGCCCCCACGGGCCGGCATCGCGCAGCATCTGCGCCACCTCCATGGTCATTTCAGCCGGAGAAAGCTCGCCATCAGAAACCACTTCACCCTGCAACAGAGACGGATCGATCCACTCGGTGACCAGTTCGCCAAACAGACGCTGGAACTCGTCGAACTTCGCCTCTTCCAGCGACAGGCCTGCCGCCATCGCGTGGCCGCCGAACTTAATCATCAGGTTCGGATGAAGCGTGTCGAGACGCTCCAGCGCATCGCGCATATGCAGCCCCTGAATGGAACGACCAGAGCCTTTCAGCGTGCCGTCCCCGGCGGGGGCGAACGCGATCACCGGGCGGTGGAAACGCTCTTTAATGCGCGACGCCAGAATGCCCACCACGCCCTGGTGCCATTCGGGGTGATACATCGCCAGCCCACCCGGCAGGTTATCGCCGCTGCGCTCCAGCTTTTCGCACAGGGTCAGCGCTTCGGCCTGCATCCCCTGCTCAATCTCTTTACGGGTCTGGTTGAGTGCGTCCAGCTCACTGGCCAGCACGCGCGCTTCGCCGATGTTGTCGCACAGGAGCAGCGCAACGCCAACCGACATATCGTCCAGCCGCCCCGCCGCGTTCAGGCGCGGGCCGAGGGCAAAACCCAAATCGCTTGCCGCAAGCTTCAGCGGATCGCGGTTGGCAATTTCCAGCAGCGCCTTGATCCCCGGACGGCATTTGCCCGCCCGAATGCGGCTCAAGCCCTGCCAGGTGAGAATACGGTTATTGGTATCGAGCGGCACCACGTCCGCCACGGTTCCCAGCGCCACCAGATCGAGATACTCCGCGAGGTTCGGCACGGCAATCCCGCGCGATTCGAACCAGCCCTTATCACGCAGCAACGTGCGTAACGCCAGCATCAGATAAAACGCCACCCCTACTCCGGCCAGCGATTTCGACGGGAAATCGCAGTCGCGCAGGTTCGGGTTAATGATGGCTTCGGCGTCTGGCAGGGTTTCTCCTGGCAGGTGGTGATCGGTGACCAGTACCGGGATCCCCAGCGCATGGGCATGATCGACCCCCGCATGAGAAGAGATCCCGTTATCCACGGTCATGATCATCTGTGCACCACGGGCATGGGCCTGATCGACCACTTCCGGGCTGAGGCCGTAGCCGTCTTCAAACCGGTTCGGCACCAGGTAAGCCACGTTATCGCAGCCCAGCGCACGCAGGCTGAGTACGCTCAGCGCGGTACTGGTTGCGCCGTCGGCATCGAAATCGCCCACCACGACAATCCGCGTCCCGTCACGGAACGCGTCGTAGAGCATTTCAGTCGCTTTTTCGATGCCACTCAGCGCTTGCCAGGGCAGCATGCCTTTAACGCTGCGCTCAAGATCGCTTGCCGTACGCACGCCACGGCTGGCGTACAACCGCTTTAACAGCAGCGGAAGCGTATCTGGTAAATCCGCGGTTTCAACCGCATCGCGGCGGCGCAGTTTTATCGGGGCTTTCACGCGAATTATTTACCACCCGTCTGTTTCTGGTGTTCGTCGAGGAACGCTTTCATCTCTTTTGGACCCTGGTAGCCCGGCACCACATAGCCGTTGCTCAGCACAATGGCTGGCGTACCGCTCACGCCAAACTGTACGCCAAGCGCGTAGTGGTTAGCGATGTCGATATCGCAGGAGGCGGGCTTCACGCCTTTGCCGTTCATCGCGTCATCAAAGGCCTTGTTGCGGTCTTTCGCACACCAGATCGCTTTCATATCCTGCTCAGGCTGGCTCTGCACGCCAGCGCGTGGGAAGGCCAGGTAACGCACGGTAATGCCCAGCGCGTTGTAGTCTTTCATCTCTTCATGCAGCTTGTGGCAGTAGCCGCAGGTGATGTCGGTGAAGACGGTAATGACGTGCTTTTCCTGCGCCGCTTTGTAGACAATCATCTCTTTTTCGAGCGCATTCAGGTTTTTCATCAGTAGCTGGTTGGTGACGTTCACCGGCTGCCCACCGCTCACGTCGTACATTGGCCCCTGAATGATGTGCTTTCCGTCTTCGGTCACGTACAGCACGCCGCTGTTGGTCAGCACCGTTTTCATGCCAGCCACCGGCGCTGGCTGGATCTCGCTGCTGGCGACGCCGAGTTTCGTCAGAGACTGTTTAATGGCGGCATCATCCGCATGGGCAAAACCGGAAACCGAAGCTGCCAGCAGGGTGAACAGCGCTAAAGACTTTTTCATATATGATCCTGTAACAATTCGTCGGCACTCACGCGCGAGGGTGGTGCTGTTGGTGTAGCTGCCGCAGGCGTTCCGTCGCGACATGGGTGTATATTTGCGTCGTTGAAAGATCGCTGTGTCCAAGCAACATCTGCACCACGCGTAAATCCGCGCCGTGGTTTAACAGATGCGTCGCGAAGGCGTGACGCAAAACGTGCGGCGACAGCTTCTCACTGTCAATACCCGCCAGTGTGGCGTAATGTTTAATGCGATGCCAGAACGTTTGTCGCGTCATCTGCTGCGCGCGCTGGCTCGGGAATAATACATCTATGGAGACGCCGTTCAGCAGCCACGGACGCCCGTGTTCCAGATACGTCTCCAGCCAGTAGACTGCCTCTTCACCCAGCGGCACCAGCCGTTCTTTGTTCCCTTTACCGATAACGCGCACCACGCCCTGACGCAGGCTGATATCGCTCATCGTCAGGCCCACCAGCTCAGAAACGCGCAAGCCCGTGGCATACAATAGTTCAAGCATGGCTTTATCGCGTAACTCCAGCGGAAGGTCAACTGCGGGCGACTGTAATAATCTCTCAACTTGCGCTTCGCTGAGATCTTTTGGCAGCCGCTGAGGCAGTTTAGGCGATGCCAGCAGTGCGCTGGGATCATCCGCGCGGATCTTCTCGCGGTAAAGGTGCTGGAACAGGCGGCGCATGGCGCTCAGCAGACGTGCGGAGCTGGTGGCTTTGTACCCCCCTTCCATCCGCTCAGCCAGTAACCCTTGCAGGTCATCGCTTTGTGCGCTTTCAAGCGTCAGCCCCCGGTGCGCCAGCCACTCGACCAGCAGAGTGAGATCCCGACGATAGGCGCTAAGCGTATTTTCAGCGAGGTTTTTCTCCAGCCACAGCGCGTCGAGAAACTGTTCGATGAGTGCGAGATCCTTTTCCACATCAACCCCTATGGTTCTGCAATCTGGCCATTATGCCTGATTGCCATCGGTTTCTGGTACACTACGCGCAAAGTCATAGCAAGAATTGAGATAGTTACGCGATGAATATTGGTCTGTTCTATGGTTCCAGCACCTGCTACACCGAAATGGCGGCGGAGAAAATTCGCGACATTATTGGCCCGGAACTGGTGACGTTGCATAACCTGAAAGATGACGCGGTTGCCTTGATGGAGCAGTACGATGTGCTGATTCTGGGTATCCCTACCTGGGACTTTGGTGAGATTCAGGAAGACTGGGAAGCCATCTGGGATCAGCTCGATTCAGTCAATTTTGAAGGCAAAATCATTGCGATGTACGGCATGGGCGACCAGTTGGGCTACGGGGAGTGGTTCCTTGACGCACTCGGCATGCTGCACGACAAACTGGCCCCAAAGGGCGCGACCTTTATCGGCTACTGGCCTACGGAAGGCTATGAGTTCACCAGTCAAAAACCGATTATTGCCGACGGTCAGCTGTTTGTCGGGCTCGCGCTGGATGAAACCAACCAGTACGATCTTAGCGACGAGCGCCTCCAGAACTGGTGCGAGCAGATTCTGGGTGAGATGGCCGAGCAGTTCAGCTGATTTACTCCTGCGTCGGCTGTTGCACGATCAACCGGCGCAGATCTCGCCACTCCGCAGGATCCATACTGTCTGCTGCCAGCCACAGGTGCTGGCGACGATTGTCCTCGACCCGACGCAGCCGTAGCATCATCCCGGTGTTGAGCATCCACGGCGTCCCTATCATTTCCCACTCTTTTCCCTGCCAGCGCAGGCGAGAATCCATCAGCAGCTTAATCTCACCCTGACGGGCGTTGATTCGACGCTGGCTGCGCACGCTGTCAAACACTACAAACGACAGCAAAAGCAGCCACAGAGGGGTATAGCTTAGCGGCCACGGCACCAATAACACCATTGCCGCGACCAGACCGTGGAGCAGTAAGGACATCCACTGTGAGCGCCACGAGACGCGAAGATCAGATTGCCACAGGACCACGTTCCTGATTCCGTGTTTGAATTAATTGCACCATCCGTTGCAACTCGGTGTCGGCGGGCTTGCCGTGATTCATCAGCCAGTTGAATAAATCCGGATCGTCGGACTCAAGCAGACGGACAAACAGGCGCTTATCGTCATCGCTTAAGCTGTCGTACTCATACTCGAAGAAAGGCATGATGGAGATATCAAGTTCACGCATGCCGCGACGGCACGCCCAGTGAATACGGGCCTTGTTGTTAATATCCATGTTCTGTTTCCTGCATTACGTTTGGCACAGTCGGTATCCCGTTCGGTATTCATTATTGCTCTTCGGGAACACCTGCTAGTGTAACGTGTTTTTGACCGTTTCTTTACTGGAATATTGCGAACCTCGAGCAAGCTTCCTGAATAATCCTTATAAAGACAGCGGATTACACTATTTTGCGTAGCGCCACGCATAACCGCGTAATGGCACGAATGGCCTGCTGAAAGCGCTTGCATTGAATACAGTCTCTTTTACCATTAGGTATTATCAAAGCGTTAAGCAATTCAGGACATCACTATGGCATTTACACCATTTTCTCCTCGCCAGCCCGCCGCCTCTGCGCGTCTGCCGCTGACGCTGATTACTCTTGATGACTGGGCACTGGCGACACTGGTTGGTGCGGACAGCGAAAAATACCTGCAAGGCCAGGTCACGGCGGACGTGGCGCAGTTGACTGAGCACCAGCATCTGCTGGCCGCGCATTGCGATCCAAAAGGCAAAATGTGGAGCAACCTGCGTCTGTTCCGCCGTCAGGACGGATTCGCCTTCATTGAGCGTCGCAGCCTGCGTGACGCCCAGCTTAAAGAGCTGAAAAAATACGCGGTCTTTTCTAAAGTCACCATCGCCCCTGACGATGAACACGTTCTGCTGGGGGTAGCGGGTTTCCAGGCGCGTGCAGCGCTGAAAAACCTGTTTGCCGAGCTACCGGATGCCGGAAAACAGCTGATCAGCGAGGGAGAAACCTCCATTCTGTGGTTCGAACACCCTGCGGAGCGCTTCTTGCTGGTAACCGACGAAGCAACGGCGGAACGCGTCACTGACGCCCTGCGCGGTGAAGCACAGCTCAACAACAGCCAGCAGTGGCTGGCGCTGAACATCGAAGCGGGCCTGCCGGTTATTGACGCGGCAAACAGCGCGCAGTTTATCCCGCAGGCGACAAACATCCAGGCGCTGGGTGGTATCAGCTTTAAGAAGGGCTGCTACACCGGACAGGAAATGGTGGCGCGTGCGAAATTCCGCGGCGCGAACAAACGCGCCCTGTGGACGCTGGCTGGTCACGCCAGCCGTGTGCCGGAAGCGGGTGAAGATCTCGAGATGAAGATGGGCGAAAACTGGCGCCGTACCGGCACCGTGTTAGCCGCCGTCCAGCTCGATGATGGCCGCCTGCTGGTGCAGGTTGTCATGAATAATGATATGGAGCCCGACAGCGTGTTCCGCGTGCGGGACGATGCAAACACGCTCAGCATTGAGCCGCTGCCGTATTCACTGGAAGATTGATGCTGTATCGCCCGGTGTTGATATTCTCCCTCTCCCTGTGGGCTGAGGGATCCCCAGTAATTTTTTTATGCAGAAGCAATAAAGTTGCTTTCTA